>ENA-OQCO01000670-OQCO01000670.1-human-gut-metagenome-genome-assembly--contig:-NODE-670-length-17512-cov-1.897383_pt1 | contig 17512 bp, 16 predicted proteins | sample MGYA00242500_ERZ504582 | MGnify/ENA primary metagenome ERZ504582 (study PRJEB26092, sample SAMD00036346) | human gut metagenome | host: Homo sapiens | study: EMG produced TPA metagenomics assembly of...
TCACCACACGGACCGCATTTTTCAGAACTTACAAAAAAGTTCTGAAAAATGGTGATTATAACCGTGCGAGGACACCCTTCCCGGGTTTCCCGCACACACCCTTCCGCCCCCGTTGACGAAATTGTCCCGCTTTGGGGGCAGCCTCATGCCGGGAGAATCTTTTATTCTCCCGGCATTTTCCACAAAAAAGACGCTGAAAGTTGTATTTGTCAAGTGCAAAAAAATAGTATATACTCTCCTTATTGACTGGCTGCGCCGGACGGCGCATTCGTACCAAACGAAGGGAGAATACTGTATATGACTGCCAATGACATTCGCAACATCTGCCTGCTGGGTCACGGTGGCTCCGGCAAGACGACTCTGGCCGAGCAGATGCTCTTCATGACCAAGGGAACGGATCGTCTGGGCCGTACCGCCGACGGCAACACCGTCTGCGACTACGATGCCGAGGAGATCAAGCGCCAGATCTCTATTTCTCTGGCCTTTGCCCCGGTCAAATATAAGGACGTCCGTATCAACGTCATGGACGCTCCCGGCAACTTTGATTTCTCCGGCGAGGCTGTTTCCGCCATTCGTGCCGCCGAGTGCGCCGTGCTGGTGGGTGCCGCCAAGGACGGCCTGTCCGTGGGTATGGAGCGCAGCTGGAAGCTGCTGGGCAAGAAGCCCCGCATGATCTTCGTCAACCGCACCGACGAGGACAACAGCGACTATCAGGCCTGCCTGGATGCTCTGAAGGGCAAGTTCGGCCAGTCCGTGGTTCCCATTGTGGCCCCGGTCATTGACGGCAACAAGAAGGTCACGGGCATCGTGGATCTGCTGCATAACACCGCTTACGAGGTCAAGGGCGGCAAGGCCGCTGCCTGCGCCATTCCCGCCGATATGGCCGACGAGGTAGAGGCCCTGCGGGCCGAGCTGATGGAGGCCGCCGCCGGCTCCGACGAGGAGCTGATGGAGAAGTTCTTCGACACCATGGAGCTGTCTGCCGAGGACATGGCCCGTGGCCTGAAGCTGGGCGTCCGGGACGGCAGCGTTTGCCCGGTGCTGTGCGGCTCCGCCGTCACCGGCTTGGGCGTGGAGATGCTGATGCAGACCATCGTGGATCTGGTCCCCGTGGCCACAGATATGCCGGCTGAGACGCGCAGGATGACGAGCGGCAACGACGGTCGAGGTGGCCTGCAGATCCCAACGGCCCCACCGCCGCCATCGTCTTTAAGACCATCTCCGATCAGTACGGCAAGTACTCCATGGTGAAGGTGCTCCGTGGCAGGATCACCAGCGATATGGCCCTGTATAACCCCGCCACCGGCAACACCGAGAAGCTGGGCCGCCTGTACATCATGAAGGGCAAGAAGGGCGAGGAGGTCAAGGAGATCTGCTGCGGCGACATCGGCGCCATCGGCAAGATGGATAAGGTCAAGACCGGCAACACCCTGTGCGATCCCAAGCGCATCGTGCGCCTCCGCGGCATGGATTATGCCCAGCCCTGCTACAGCCGTGCCATCTCCCCCAAGACCAAGCAGGAGGTGGAGAAGCTGGGTACCGGCCTCAACAAGCTCAACGAGGAGGATCCCACCTTCCACGTGGTCAACAACGCCGAGACCCACCAGACCGTGATCTCCGGCGCCGGCGATATCCAGATCGACGTGCTGTGCTCCAAGCTCAAGAGCCGCTTCGGCGTGGATGCCGAGCTGTCCGCTCCCAGAGTGGCTTACCGTGAGAAGATCCGCTCCACCGTCCGCAAGCAGGGCCGCTATAAGAAGCAGACCGGCGGCAGCGGCCAGTTCGGTGACGTGCATATCATCTTCGAGCCTCAGACCGAGCAGGAGGATATGATCTTCGCTGAGAACGTGTTCGGCGGCTCCGTGCCAAAGAACTACTTCCCCGCCGTGGAAAAGGGCCTGCGTGAGAGCTGCCTGCACGGCGTGCTGGCGGGCTATCCCGTGGTGTACCTGAAGGCGACGCTGGTGGACGGCTCCTACCACCCGGTGGACTCCTCCGAAATCGCTTTCAAGCTGGCCGCCAATCTGGCCTTCAAGGCCGCTCTGCCGGAGGCCAAGCCCGTGCTGATGGAGCCCATCGGCGAGCTGAAGGTCACGGTGCCTGACAACTACGTGGGCGACGTCATGGGTGACCTGAACAAGCGCCGGGGCCGCGTCATGGGCATGAACCCCACCGGCGACGGCGAGACCGTGCTGGAGGCCGAGGTTCCCATGGCCGAGATGATGAGCTACGCCATCGATCTGCGGTCCATGACCCAGTCCCGTGGTACCTTCACCTTCAACTTCGTCCGCTACGAGGATTGCCCCGCTGCGGCCCAGGAGAAGGCCATTGCCGAGGCCAAGGCTCTGGCCGATGCCGAGTAAAGCTGCTATAAAAATACGCCGGAGGACCCTCCTCCGGCGTATTTTCGCTGCCGCAAAAAAGTTCATGGAAAGTTTTTCTAAATGTTGCATTTGCAACTTATAATCCTCTGGATTCCGTGCTATACTTAGACCATCCCAAGGGGGGAGCGCCCCCGGAGAGTAAAAAACCATCAACGAATGATAAAAATATGGAGGTAATGATTATGAAGAAGTGGGTATGTCCTGTTTGCGGTTACGTTCACGAAGGTGAGAATCCCCCGGCCGAGTGTCCGGTGTGCCACGTCAGCGGTGACAAGTTCACCCTGCAGGCAGAGGAAAAGACCTGGGCCGCCGAGCACGTGGTGGGCGTAGGCAAGGTGTTCGGTGAGGATGTTCCCGCCGAGGTCCGTGAGGAGATCATTGCCGGTCTGCGTGCCAACTTCGAGGGCGAGTGCTCCGAGGTGGGTATGTATCTGGCCATGGCCCGTGTGGCTCATCGTGAGGGCTATCCCGAGATCGGTATGTACTGGGAGAAGGCCGGTCTGGAGGAGGCCGAGCACGCCGCCAAGTTCGCTGAGCTGCTGGGCGAGGTGGTCACCGATTCCACCCAGAAGAACCTGCAGATGCGTGTGGATGCCGAGAACGGCGCTACCGCCGGTAAGTTCGAGCTGGCCAAGCTGGCGAAGAAGTACAACCTGGATGCCATCCACGATACCGTCCACGAGATGGCCCGTGACGAGGCCCGCCACGGCAAGGCTTTCGAGGGCCTGCTGAAGCGGTACTTCAACAAGTAATTTTACAGGGAATTTCAGAGGGGAAGCGGAAAAATCCGCTTCCCCTCTTTTCCTTACACCGACATATTTTTGTCGATATCAGCGGGGTCAGTACCCTCTTGATATCTTTCATCAGTTAATTGCTCGGTGTTTCCGTTTCCCTGCGACGCTGTTTCTGTCTGCTGGTTCTCATTCGATGTATTTTCCGTGTTCTGTCCCTGCGAATGATCTGTATTTTCCGTCTTGCCATTGTCGCAAGCCGCAAGGCTCAGGCACATTACCGCCGCCAAAAGCAGCGCAATCAGCTTTTTCATGCGCTCTTTCCGCTCATTTCTTTGAATACATGAAAAAATGGGACAGGATGTTCTCCTGTCCCATTTTGTTTGGTGCAGTTACTGCTCCTTGTGGTCGTCCCGGTTGCCGGAAACGGCATCCTTGGCCTTGTTGACCACATTCTCCACCATGTCGGGCTGGGTATTGGTATAGCTGCCATCCCGATACTGCTCACCGCCGAGGCAGGATCAGCTGGAAAATGAAGGGCAGCAGCAGAAGGCCGATACCGAAGCCGACGCCCTGATTGAAGGCCTTGGCCCAGTCGATGTTCATCTTGATGACGAAATAGATGTTGTAGATGGGGATCAGCAGCAGAAGGAACTTCCAGCCGTTGCCGTACAGCTCCTGACACAGCACGTAGGTGTTGTAGAAGGGGACGATGCCCTCCCAGCCCTGACGGCCCATCTTCTTGAAGATCATCCACTCCGCCACCAGCGTCAGGATACCGATAATCAGTTCCAAAATCATACCATACTCTCTCCTTTTGTTTTTTTGCAGAGCGCACAAAATACACGTACGTCTCTTCCTCGAGTATATCAGATTTTTTGCAAAAATCAACCGATTTCTTGAAAAACCGGCAAAAATTTCACTGCTCGCTCTGGGCCTGACAGAACTGCCGCCCGGCGTGGTCGATGGTATAGTTCTCCCGATAGATCAGCTGGCTGATGGGCAGCAGGGAATACCCCTCACGGGCCATGTGGTCCAGAATGGCCGGCAGCGCCTCCGGCGTGTGGAGGGCGGCGTTGTGGAATAGCACGATGCTGCCGGGAGAGAGCTTGGAGGTGACCCGCTGGCAGATGGTGTCGGCGTCATAGTCCTTCCAGTCCAGACTGTCCACGTCCCACTGGATGGGCTCCATGCCCATGGAGCGGATGGCGGAGATCACGTGGTCGTCGTACTCGCCGTAGGGGCAGCGGATGAGGCAGGGGGTCACGCCGGTGATGGCGGCGATCTTCTCGTTGCAGGCGGTGACGTCCGCCACCACCTGATCGGCGGTGAGGGCGTTGTAGTGGTCGTGGTGGAGGGAGTGGTTCATGACCTCATGCCCGGCGTCGTGGAGGGCCTTCACGGACTCCGGGTACTTATCCACCCAGTCGCCCACCACGAAAAAGGTGGCCTTGACGTTGTATTTGCCCAGAATGTCGATGAGGGCCTGGGTGTCCTCGTTGCCCCATGCGGCGTCGAAGCTGATGGCGCAGACCTTCTCCTCCCGTTCCACCGAGTAGATGGGAAGCTGCCGCTTGGCGGCGGAGGCGCTGACGAAGCTGGGGCCTCCCACAGCCATGAAAATACCGGCGGCCACCAGCGCCGTCAGGATCAGCAGCAGCGTGCCACGGCGCAGCAGTAAGACTTTTCCCCGCATAATGCATCCCGTCCTTTCACGGACAGTGTATGCGCCCCACCCCTCCAAATATGAAAGAAAAACCGCCGCAGGAGATGCGGCGGTTTTTTTCCTCATAGCTCATCCTCTACCAGCGGCAGAGCCACCTGTGTGACGAACTTCGATTTGTCCTTGTGGTGGAGCGGGCCCTCCAGATAGATGTTGCGGCAGGTACCCTTCAGCTTCAGGCCCTGCTGCCTGGCGTAGGCCACCAGCCGCTCCCGAACCTCCGGGATCTCGTCATAGTCCCCGTGGAAGAAGAGGCACAGAGCCTCCTCCTCCGGCCAGTCCTGCACATAGGGGCCCTTGCTGCCATCCGGCACCGCCACACAGAAGTTGATGTCGTTGGGCTCGTCGATAGGGTAATCGATGAAGTACATCCGCTTGGCGGAGTCCGTGCCGTACTGGCGCATGGCGGCGGGGATCACGTCCCGGAAGATCTCCTTGCGGTCCTCCACCGTGGGGGAGGCGCAGTGGTAGACATACACCGTCTGGGCGGGGATGGTGCGGATGATGGGGGTATCGTTGCTGTTCTCCCGGACCCGCAGCTGCAGCTTCTCGATGCACAGGTTCAGCTCGTCCCGTAGTGTCTCCAGCCGGGCGATGATATCCCGCAGGTCGGCGGCATCCTCGAAATAGAGCTTGATCTCATCCAGCGAGATACCCAGCGTCTGCAAGCGCCGGATGGCCCGGATGCGGGTCAGGGTCTCCGGGGTGTAGTAGCGGTTCCCGCCGGAGCCGGTCTTTACGTCGGGCAGCAGAATGCGCTTGTCCTCATAGTTGAGGATCATGCGTCGGGTAATATGCAGGGACTTGGCCACCTCACCGATGGACATCAGACGGCTGTTGCGCTCACTCATGACGAACTCTCCAGATTTTGCCATATTTTCTTAAAAAGTACTTGCATCGTACATTGGTGTACGGTATATGCTCAGTATACAGAAAGATGCAGGTCATTGCAAGTGGTAACTGCAAAATACAAAAGACCTGCCAGGGAGGAAATCTATGAAAAAGCGAATCGCCAGCGTACTGGTAGCGTTGGTGATGGTACTGAGTCTGGTCCCCAAGACGTCATGGGCGTGGACCTCGACGGTGACTACCCTCGAGCAGCTCAAAAGCGCCATGAGTGAGCTCTCTTACAACAATACCATCGAAATCGTTGTAAGCGGTACCATCGAAATCAGCGAAACTCTGAACATCAGACCCACCCGCACCACCAACGGCAGCATGGCTTGGTATGAGTATTACAACCAGCGTGTGGTCATCAGCGGCGCCGATGCCAATAGCAAGCTGGTGCGTGCCGAGGGCTTCAAGGGCAGTCTGTTCAATCTGACGGGTGAGCAGGGGTATAGCGGCGCAGGCGGCTCGGATCATCCCGCCTATGCCGCCCTGACCCTGAGGACATCACCGTGGACGGCGGCGGCGACAAGACGGCTGCCACCAATCCTGCCATCTACGTGAGTCGGTACGGCACGCTGACGCTGGAGGACGGCGCTGTGCTCCGCAACTGCAAGAGCCAGTATTACGCCGGCGGCGCTGTGGGCCTGTTTGCCGGCACGTCGGAATTTGTCATGAACGGCACCGCCCGCATGGAGGATAACGAGGCCGATTACGGCGGCGGTGTGTATGTGGCGAATATACTGGCTGCCTTCACCATGAACGGCGGCACCATCGCCAATAACACCGCCCGGAAGTACGGCGGCGGCGTATATTGCGAGGCCAACAAGCAGTATGGCTCCAACGACACCGCCAAGATCAACCTCAACGGCGGCACTATTACCGGCAACACCGCCGGGATCGCCGGCGGCGGTGTGTACTTCGGTGGTATGACCACCTGCAAGGTAGCCGGTACAGTGAATATCACCGGCAACACGCAGGGGGACGACAAGGCCGCCAGCAATCTGCACGTGGCTGCCTCGGCGGAGGATCAGGCCGTCCTTGCAGGCAATGTTTCCTCCGACTCCCGCATCGGCCTCAACGCCGATCTGATCCCCGCCTATCGCATCGTGCGGGGCTCCTCCGATACCAATGTGTTTACCAGTGACCGCGCCAACTGCGCCGTCACGAAGAACGGGTCCGTCAGCTTCAATCTGGACCTGCTGGCCAATGAGGAGCACACTCACTGCGTGTGCCTGCAGAACCAGAACTATGGCCCCTACCACGACCACGATAAGGACACCAAGTGGGTCGGCATCAGCAGCCTGAAGTCCGTCAAGAGCTACGGCTGCTACTATCTGCTCAATGATGTAACCACCACCGATGAGGGGTGGGGCAGCGATCTGGATGATGTGCGGATCTGCCTCAACGGGCATAATATCATTCTGGAAAACGGGTATTATCGCCCATACATTCATGTGACGAACTATCATACCCTGACCATCACCGACTGCGCCGAGGAGGCCGGTCAGATCACCTGCAAGGACACGGCGGATCCCAAGGGTGCCTGCATCGTAGAGATCGACGCCGGCTGCAAATTTAATATGTTCGGCGGCGAGATCACCGGCTTGGACAGCTCCGAAAACAGCGCCCCTTACCCCGCCGCTGTGTTCAACAGGGGTACCTTTAACCTCTGCGGCGGCAAGATCACCGGCAATAAGTCCCATGCCGTGTATAATGAGAACGCCACGATGAATCTGTATGGCGGCGAGATCAGCGGCAATGATACCACCTACACCGATGCTTCCGCCGGTGCTGCCGTTGTTCTGGTTTCCGGCTCCACCCTGAATATGAGCGGCGGCACCATCAAGGATAACATCTCCAATACCCTCGGCGGCGGTGTATACGCCAAGGGCATCCAGAGCCGCAGCAGCACGCTGAACATCTCCGGCGGTGAGATCAGCGGCAACCGTGTCAACAGCACCAATGACGACCTGAGCTTTGACGGCGGCGGCGGTGTCTATGTGGATCTGTATACGACCCTGCACCTCTCCGGCACCGCCCGCATCTCCGGCAACTACCGCCTGTGCGGTCGACTATAAGGAGAGCGCCACCTTCGGCGGCGGCTTCGGCGGCGGCGTGTACGTGGCGGGCGCCTTTGACATGAGCGGCGGCGAGATCTGCGACAACTTCGCCGGTCTGGCCAACTATAAGAACAAATACGGGAACGATGATCGCCGTGGCGGCGATGGCGGCGGTGTGTATCTTTATTCCAAGAACAGCTTCAGCATGAGGGGCGGCTCCATTCAGGATAACACCGTCGATGACCGTGGCGGCGGCGTGTTTGTCCGTGGTTACGGCCACACCATCACCCTGTCCGGCCGCTCCATCATCCAGAACAACGTCGATAAGGACAATCAGGACAACAACCTGTATCTGGAGAACTCGTCGCAGCAGGTCAGCGCCAGAAGACTCAGCAGCGGTGCCGATATCGGCATCAGCAGCGGCAGAACTCTGGCCAGCGGACAGACCGTCCAGATCAGCAGCGACGCCTGCACAGGCAGCATCCAGTACGTCAGCGCCGACCGAGCGGGCTATGAGACCTATCTGAACTCTGAGGGCCTGATCTATCTCCGCCTCAAGACCTATCAGGTCAGCGTCACCCTGCCGAACGGCCTCACCTATAAGAACGGCGGCCGGCTGACGCAGGATTGTCTGGACCTGACGCCCATCACCATCAGCGTTACCGATCCCGACAATTACTACATCCCCGACGGGTACAGCGTAACTCTCAACGGCATCACCGCCGCCAAGGTCGACAGCTATACCATCCGTGTCACAGGTACGGCCACGGCGGATACCGCCATGACACTCACCGCCCCCACGGAGAAAACGGCCCAGACCCAGCCCCCCACGGGTCTCACCGTGACCCATCCCCAGAGTCGGACGGGCTACGGCCGCATCAACGGCACCAACAACAGCATGGAGTATCGCCCCGTGGGCGGCACCAGATGGAGCCAGTGTGGCAGCGCCTTCACCTCCGCTCTGGCCGGCACCTATGAGGTCCGCTATGCGGCTACCGAGACCCGGAAGCCCTCTCCGTCCACTACTGTCACCCTGAACCAGTATCTGGAGGCCATCCCGGTTCCCACGGTCTACGGCCCCTTCACCTATAACGGCAACTGGCAGTACGGTCTGCTGCCCGGCGAAGTCTACGGCTACGAGCTTTTGGGCAGCGGCTATAGAGCCTGCCGCGTGGGTACCTATACCGTTACCGTCCGCCCCGCAGCGGGCTTCAAGTGGAGTGACGGCACCACCGGCGAAAAGAAGCTCCAGTGGGAGATCGTGAAACGCACTCCCGCAGCGGGCGACTTCACCTTCACCGCTCCGGAAAATCTGGAGTATGACGGCACCGCCAAGGAGGCCACCGTTCGCTGGAGCACCGGAGGCGACCGGACCATGGGCATGGGCTATTGGCCCGACAACACCTTTACCGTCATCTATAAGCAAAACGGCAAGGTCGTGGCCGCTCCCACGGATATGGGTACCTATCAGGTCTACGTCACCGTTCCCGGCAACGAGGACATCAACGCCGTCAGTGAGTTGACCGATCCCAGCTGGACCTTTACCATCACCCACACCGGCAACCACCAGTGGGGCGATTGGCAGCACGATGACACCCAGCACTGGCGGTCCTGCGCCGTTCCCGGCTGCCAGGTGAAGGACTCTCTGGGCAGCCATGACGGCACTGCCACTTGCACCAAGAAGGCCACCTGCAGCATCTGCGGCGCCACCTATGGCACCACGGATCCCAACCATCATGACCTGACCCATCACGACGGAACCGCCGCCACCTGCACCCAGCCGGGAAGTCTGGAGTACTGGCAGTGCAGCGACTGCCACAAGCTGTTCGCTGACGCAGGGGCTACCCAGCCCATCACCGATACCGTCATTCCGGCTACCCACCACGCCAATGCCCAGCGCACGGCAGGCGACCCCGCTACCTGCACGCAGGACGGCTGCGCCGCCTACTGGTACTGCCCGGACTGCGGCAGCTATTTCGCTGACGTTGACGGAAAGCTGGACGAGAGCAAGACCTACACTGGTCCGGAGGATTTCTATCAGGAGGCCATGGGTCACAGCTTCACCCACTATGTCTACGACAACAACGCCACCTATGACGACGACGGCACGGAGACGGCTCAGTGCGACCACGGCTGCGGCCTGACGGATACCCGCACCAAGGTGGGCTCTAAGCTCATCGACGAGGCGGCTCCCACGGTGGAGGGCGTCATGGACGGCGGCACCTACTGCCTGACGGCAGAGATCACCGTTACCGACCCCAATCTGGAGAGCGTGACCCTCAACGGCCAGCCCGTGGAGCTGGTGGACGGTAAGCTCACCGTTTCCGCTGCCGAGGGCGTCCAGACCCTGACGGCCACCGACCGCTTCGGCAACACCGTTACCGTCACCTTCACCGTGAACGCCCAGCATACGGAGGGCGAGGGCAAGATCACCACGCCTGCCACCACGGAGCATGAGGCGTCAAGACCTACGCCTGCACCGTGTGCGGTCAGGTGCTGCGGACCGAGTCCGTGGCCAAGCTGCCCGCTCCCGCAGAGCCCACCACCCCCCGCCGTTCCCACCGGAGATACCGGCGACACCGGCCTGTGGATGGGGCTGGCGGCCCTGTGCGGCATGAGCCTTGCAGCCCTGCTGCGCAGCGGCAAGCGCAAAGAACAGTAAACTCCCTATCACGCACCATAACTCCCTATAAAAAAACCACGGGCCCTCCCCCCAAGTGGGGGAGAGCCCGTGGCTGGCGACACAAAACCAACCGGAGCCGCAAATCTCCGGCAGATTTTGTCACAGCTCTGTTTGGTAGGTTACAGACTGTGATGGTCGCTGAGTACCTGGAGCGGCTCCACCGAGGAGCCGCCCAGGTCGGAGGAGACGTTGACACTGGGGCGGAGCTCATAATCGCTGCCGCTTGTGCTTCGGGCGCCTGCGTGGAGCAGCGGTCGTATTCCACCTTCATCACCGAAGCGATGGTGTGGCGGCCGTAGTCGTCCAACTGGGCATACTGATCCAGCAGCTGCTGGGTGTCCTCCGTCAGATAGAAGGAGGCATCGCTGGAGATGGCCTTGATCCCCAGCGTCTGGCAGATCTGCACCACCGTGTCGAAGGAAGAACCTCCGATGCCGTTGTGCAGCGCACTGTTGATGGTAGATAGGGGGATATTGACCGCAAAAGCAAACTGCCGCACGCTCTTGTACTGACGGGAAATTTCAGTTTTGACGATTCTCGTTAAGTTATCCATAGTTTAGACCCTCTTTACAAATTTTTCCATGCACGGGAGACAACTCCGATTGCACGTATTATAACACGCTTTTTTTCAAATGCCAATACTAAATAGTGAATAGTTTCTAAATTTTCAGCGGAAAAAACAAAATTTTACAAAAAAGAAACACTTTTGGAATATTTATGATAAAAAACAGGTGGGAGATTTCCGTGTAATGGAAAATCTCCTTTTATTTTGCTCACAGCTGTGCTACAATAATAAGCTGAAACAGAGAGGTGCGAACTATGCGTAAAGGGACTCACCCCCGCACGGCGCTGGGGCAAACGGCGGCGCAGATGATCCGCCGGTACTATCTCCATGACGTGGCACGGGACAGCGCAGCCCTGACCTACTACCTGCTGTTCGCCATTTTCCCGCTGCTGATCTTCGTCAGCACCCTGCTGGGTATTCTGGAGCTGGATGTGGACAGCATCGTCACCGGCCTGCGGCAGATCGTGCCGGGGGACGTGGCGGAGGTGGTGCGGGGCTATCTGGAATACGTTTCCGGCAACGCCAGCCGCCAGCTCATGTGGTTCAGTCTGGTGTTTTCCATCTGGTTCCCCATGCGGGCCACCGGCTGCCTGCTGCACTCGCTGCGCAAGGCCTCGGTAAGGGCCAGCCCAAGAACATCCTGCTGGATCAGCTGAAAATTTTTCTCTTCGCCATCTGGCTCATGGTATCCATCGGCCTGACGCTGCTGATGATCACCGTGGGCCGCCGGGCGCTGTACTTTGTGTCGGGGATCATCACCGTACCGGACGGCTTCATCAACCTCTGGAGCAAGCTCCGCTTCGTGGCGGTGGCGCTGCTGATGTTCGTGCTGGTGACGGTGCTGTATATGCTGGCGCTGGGCCGCCGATGCCCGTTGCGGGAGGTGGCACCGGGCGTGGCCGTGTCGCTGGCGGCGTGGATGCTGCTGTCGCTGGCCTTCTCCTATTATGTGGAAAATCTGGCACACTATACCCAGCTCTACGGCTCCATCGCCACCATTGTGGTGGTGCTGCTGTGGCTGTATATGAGCGGGACGGTGCTGATTTTAGGCGGTGAGCTGAATGCGGTGGTGCTGCACCGGCGCACCCAGCGCCGTCGTGCGGCAGAGGAAAAGGCGGCGGAAAAGGCTGCCCGGCCGACACGGCAGGAAGCTGCGGCGCAGAAGCCTTTCGGGGCGACGCAGCCGCCCCGACAGCCACAGCCGCCTAAACCGGCAGAGCAGCCGGGAAAGGCGGATCCACCCAAACCGGCGGAGCCACTTAAGCAGGCGCAGGGGCAGCCGCCGCAAAAAGCAATACCTCCGGAAAAAGAGCAGCCGGAACGACCGGGAAAGGAACAGTCAGGCTCATGAAGATCATCATTGTAGGAAACGGAAAGGTGGGCTACGCTATCGCCCGCCAGCTGGCGGTGGAGGGCCACGACATCACCATGGTGGACTCCTCCCCGGTGGCGCTGGCCCGTGCCGACAGCACCCTGGACCTTATGTGCGTGGAGGGCAACGGCGCCAGCATCAGCGTGCTGGAGGAGGCCGGCGCCCGGACGGCGGATCTGGTCATCGCTGTCAGCAATCTGGACGAGACGAATCTGGTGTGTTGCCTCATCGCCAAAACCATGGGGGCCAAGCACACCATCGCACGGGTGCGGAATCCGGACTACCGCCGGGACGCCGCCCTGCTGAAGCGGGAGATCGGGATGGACATGGTCATCAACCCCGATCTGGCGGCGGCACGGGAGATCGCCCGCATCCTCAGCTTCCCCTCCGCCTCCTCCGTGGAGCCCTTCGCCGGAGGCCGTATCGACATGATCGGCATACAGGTGACGGAGCGGGACCGGTTTTACGGGGTGGCCCTCAGCGAGTTCCATCGTATCCGCTCGGCGGAGGTGCTGATCTGCGCTGCCCAGCGGGGGGACGAGTGCATCATCCCCAACGGCAACTTTGTGCCGAGAGAGGGCGACAAGCTCTACATGGTGGGTACCAAGTCCGAGCTCCAGAAGATGCTGCGGGCTATGGGCCGCACCCAGCAGCGGGTCAAAACCGTGTCCCTGCTGGGGGGCAGCCGCATCGCCATGTATCTCACGTGGGAGCTGGCGGTGAGCAATACCAAGGTCTGCATCGTGGAGCAGAAGCACGATAAGTGCCTTCAGCTGGCGGCCCAGCTGCCCACGGCCATGATCATCGAGGGCGACGGCACGGAGGAGGAGCTGCTGACCAGCGAGAATATCTTCGAGGCGGATGCCTTCGTCTCTCTGACGGGCCGGGACGAGGAGAATCTGCTGATGGCCCTGACGGCTCGGCGGGCGGGCGTCCCCAAGGTGCTGGCCAAGATGACCCGCCCCAACTACATGGATCTGGTCCGGGATATGCGGGTGGGCAGCATCGTCAGTCCCAAGGATATCGTGGCCAACCAGATCACCCGCTACGTCCGGGCGTTGGCCAATTCCGAGGGCAGCGCCGTGGAGAGCTTGTATAAGATGCTGGGCGGCGCCGTGGAAGCGCTGGAGTTCACCGCCACGGCCCGGAGCCGTGCGGTGCTGAATAAGCCCCTGCGGGCGCTGTCCCTGAAGGACGACGTGCTGGTGGCGGCCATTGCACGGGGCAGCGAGATCATCATCCCCAGCGGCACCAGCATCATTCAGGAGGGCGACCACGTGGTGGTGGTCACCAATGCCCATACCTTCGACGATCTGGGGGACATTCTGGCGTAAACGCAAAAGCCGTGGCCCGTGGCCACGGCTTTTTTCACAGGGAGGGGAGAACGCATGACACAGGACCGTGAGACGGCCCGCCGCATCGCACAGGAGGTGCAGCCGCTGGGCGGCAGCGTCTACTATGTGGGCGGCTGCGTCCGGGACCGCCTGCTGGGCCGGGAGAGCAAGGATCTGGATATCGAGGTTCACGGCGTCACCCCCCAGCAGCTGGAAGCCGTGCTGGACCGGATGGGCGGCCGTCGGACGGTGGGGGCCAGCTTTGGCGTCTACGGACTGGGCGGGCTGCGGACTGGACATCGCCATGCCACGGCGGGAGGCCGCCGTGGGCCGGGGCCACCGGGACTTCACCGTGGAGGTGGACCCGTGGCTGGGGCCGGAGAGAGCCGCCCGCCGCCGGGATTTCACTGTCAACGCCCTGATGGAGGACGTGCTCACCGGTCAGGTGCTGGACTTCTTCGGCGGCCGGGAGGATCTCCGCCGGGGCCTCCTGCGCCACGTGGACGACCACTCCTTCCCGGAGGATCCCCTGCGGGTGCTGCGGGGAGCGCAGTTCGCCGCCCGCTTCGGTTTTACCGTGGCGAAGGAGACGGTGGCCCTGTGCCGCACCATGGATCTGTCGGCCCTGTCTCGTGAACGGGTGGAGGGGGAGCTGCAAAAGGCCCTCCTGCAGGCGCCCCGCCCTTCCATCTTCTTCCGCACACTGGATACCATGCACCAGCTGCGCCCGTGGTTCACGGAGGTGCAGCGCTTACAGGGCGTCCCCCAGCCGCCCCGCTACCACGGGGAGGGGGATGTGTGGGAGCACACCATGGCGGTGCTGGATACCGCCGCCGAGCTGCGGCCCCAAGCAGCCCAGCCCATGGCCCTGATGCTGGCGGCACTGGCCCACGACTTCGGCAAGGTCACCGCCACCACGGAGTCCGGCGGCGTCATCCACGCTTACGGCCACGAGGAGGCGGGTCTGCCGCCGGCGGAGGACTTCCTGCGCCGGGTGATCGGGGAGAAAGCTCTCCACCGGTGCGTGAAAAATCTGGTGGCCCTGCACATGAAGCCCAACGCCATGGCACTGAGTGGGGCCTCCGTCAAGTCCACCAACCGTCTGCTGGACGCCGCCATAGAGCCGGAGGACCTGATCCTGCTGGCGCTGGCGGATCACCGTGGCTCCCGGTGCGACCCGCCCCGTCCGGACCCGGAGCCCTTCCTGCGGCAGCGGCTGGAGATCTACCGGGCCGCCATGGCCCGCCCCATGGTCACCGGCGGCGACCTGATCTCCGCCGGACTGACCCCGGATCGGGACTTCTCCCAGCTGCTGGCCTACGCCCGCAAGCTTTCAAAATAGCATCAAAAAGAAGGCTGAGCATCCGCTCAGCCTTCTTTTTATGGAGTTTTTACAGCAGGTGGAAGTTCACCACCAGACCGGCGAACACGATGGAGACCATGCTCAGCAGCTTGATGAGGATGTTGATGGCGGGGCCGGAGGTATCCTTGAAGGGATCGCCCACGGTGTCGCCCACCACGCCTGCCTTGTGGCAGTCGGAGCCCTTGCCGCCGAAGTGGCCGGCCTCGATGTACTTCTTGGCGTTATCCCACGCACCGCCGGCGTTGGCCATGTAGATGGCCATCAGGAAGCCGGTGACGGTAGCGCCGGCCAGCATACCCACAACGCCCATGTAGCCCAGGATCAGACCCACCACGATGGGGCAGACCACAGCGATGATGGTGGGCAGGATCATCTCGTGCAGAGATGCCTTGGTGCACAGGTCCACGCAGCGGGCATAGTCGGGATCGGCCTTGCCGTCCATCAGGCCGGTGATCTCCCGGAACTGACGGCGCACCTCCAGCACCACACTCTGGGCGGCACGGCCCACGGAGTTCATGGTGAGGGCGGCGAACACGAAGGGCAGGCAGGCACCGATGAACAGACCCACCAGCACCACGGGGTTCATGAGGCTGAAATCCTGGAAGGTGACGTCAGCGCCTACCTCCTTGACCTTCTCGATGTAGGAGGCCATCAGAGCCAGAGCGGTCAGAGCGGCGGAACCGATGGCGAAGCCCTTACCGGTGGCGGCGGTGGTGTTGCCCAGAGAGTCCAGAGCATCGGTGCGCTGGCGGACCTCAGGAGCCAGACCGGCCATCTCAGCGATGCCGCCGGCGTTGTCGGCCACGGGACCGTAGGCGTCGGTGGCCAGCGTGATACCCAGCGTGCTCAGCATACCCACGGCGGCCAGAGCGATGCCGTACAGGCCCATGCCGGTGGAGACGGCGCCGCCGGAGCAGAGGTAGGCCACCAGAATGCAGATAGCCACGATGATGATGGGGACGGCGGTGCTCAGCATACCCAGACCCAAACCGCCGATGATGATGGTGGCGGCACCGGTCTGAGACTTGGAGGACAGATCCTGCGTGGGCTTGAAGGTGTCGGAGGTGTAGTACTCCGTGGCCTTACCGATGAGCACACCGGCGATCAGGCCCGCCAGAATGGCGAGGTACAGGCCCAGATGCTCCTTGCCCAGCAGGAGGATCACCAGCGGGCAGGCGATGATGGCGATGAGGATAGCGGACAGGTTGGTGCCACGGGACAGGGCCTTCAGCAGGGTGCGCTGGTCGGCCTGCTCGTCGGTGCGGACGAAGAAGGTGCCGATGATGGAGCAGATGATGCCGATGGCCGCCATGACCATGGGGATGGCCATGGCCTTGAAGGCCTGATCGGAGAAGGCGGCCACGCCCAGAGCGGAGGCAGAGATGATAGAGCCAACATAGGACTCGTACAGATCGGCGCCCATACCGGCCACATCGCCCACGTTGTCGCCCACGTTGTCAGCGATGACGGCAGGGTTCCGGGGGTCGTCCTCCGGGATACCGGCCTCCACCTTACCCACCAGATCGGCGCCCACGTCGGCGGCCTTGGTGAAGATGCCACCGCCCACACGGGCGAACAGAGCCATGGAGGAGGCGCCCATACCGAAGGTCAGCATGGCGCTGGTGATGGCGGAGGCCTCCAGCTTGAACACGAAGCGCAGCAGGAAGAACCACACGGAGATGTCCAGCAGGCCCAGACCCACCACGGTGAAGCCCATGACGGAGCCGGCGGAGAAGGCCACCCGCAGACCACGGTTCAGCCCCTCCTGGCAGGCATTGGCGGTGCGGCAGTTGGAGGCGGTGGCGATCTTCATGCCGATGAAGCCGGACAGGCCGGAGAAGAAGCCGCCGGTCAGGAAGGCGAAGGGTACGAACCACGTCAGCAGACCGCAGGCTGCCATGACGCACAGCACCACCACCATGCAGGCGAAGAACACGCCTACCACGGAATACTGGCGCTTGAGGTATGCGTTAGCACCCTGACGAATGGACTGGGAGATCTTCTGCATGAGGGGGGTGCCCTCCGAGAAGCGCAGCACCTTCTTTGCGGTGATGACCACAAAGAGAAGCGCAATGATGGAGCCAACAAATGTGGCTAGGACCAGGTACTTTTCCATAAAGACTTTTCCTCTCTTTTCCTTGTTTTCTCCCGGAGCCGGCAGAGGGACGGGAGATTCTTTTTGTCCCACTGCACATTATAAAAAACGCCGTCCGCTCCGTCAAATTTTCAAACTTTTTTTCGAAGTGCCTAAAAATTAGTTTGGAGTCGTTCGTCATTTTTATATAATATTTTTCCTGCAAAGAAAACCGCTTAAAATGGAAAAACGGGGCAAAAATCGGCGGCAGCGGCGGAACGCTTGCGGAATTTGTGACAGGATTTTCTTGCGGGAAGCAGGGGAAAATGTTT
>ENA-OQCO01000671-OQCO01000671.1-human-gut-metagenome-genome-assembly--contig:-NODE-671-length-17471-cov-1.375865_pt1 | contig 17471 bp, 19 predicted proteins | sample MGYA00242500_ERZ504582 | MGnify/ENA primary metagenome ERZ504582 (study PRJEB26092, sample SAMD00036346) | human gut metagenome | host: Homo sapiens | study: EMG produced TPA metagenomics assembly of...
TACGCCAGAGCCTCCCCTATCAGGGGAGGTGGCATCGCGCAGCGATGACGGAGAGGTTTTATTTCGTAGTTCAAAATGTTTTAGTATGATGAGAAATGAGGTTCCTGCAATGAACAACAAATCCCTGCTGTATCCTGTGGCTTCCACTTCCCGCCGCGTCGTCAGCCTGGACGGCATGTGGCGCTTCCGCTTCGACCCCAAGAGCGAGGGCGTCGATGCAGACTGGGCAAACGGCCTGCCGGAGTCCATCTCCATGCCCGTGCCCGCTTCCTTCTGCGACTTCTTCACCGATAAGGAATCCCGCGAGTACTGCGGCGATTTCTGGTACGAGACCGATTTCTTCGTGCCCGGCGAGTGGAGCGGCAAGGACATCGCCATCCGCTTCGGCTCTGCCACCCACCACGCCCGCGTCTTTGTGAACGGCGTCGAGGTCGCACAGCACGAGGGCGGTTTCCTGCCCTTTGACGCAGTCGTCACCGACATCGTCCGCTACAACCAGTACAACAAGCTGAGCGTCCTGCTGAACAACGAGCTGAACGAGTACATGCTGCCCGCCGGCAACACCGCTACCCTGTCCAACGGCAAAAAGGTCGCTGCCCCCTACTTCGACTTCTACAACTATGCCGGCATCCATCGCCCCGTCAAGCTGATGGCCCTGCCCGCCGAGCGCGTTCTGGACTATTCCGTCAAGCACCGCCTGACTGCGGACGGCGCCGAGGTCGATTACACCGTCACCACCAACGGCAGCCACGATGTGACCGTGGAGCTGTACGACGGCACCACCAAGGTCGCTGAGGCTTCCGGCAAGGAAGGTACTCTGGTCGTCAAGGATGCCAAGCTCTGGAACGTCCATGCCGCCTACCTGTACAACATCGTCATCCGCATCCACGACGGCAGCGCCATCGTCGACGAGTACACCGAGAAGATCGGCATCCGCACCTCGAGATCCAGAACGGCCACTTCCTGCTGAACGGCAAGCCCGTCTACCTGCGCGGCTTCGGCAAGCACGAGGATGCAGACATCCGCGGCCGCGGCCTCGACCTGGCCACCGTCAAGCGCGATTACGAGCTGATGAAGTGGATCGGTGCCAACTGCTTCCGCACCAGCCACTACCCCTATGCGGAGGAGCTGTACCAGATGGCCGATGAGGAAGGCTTCCTCATCATCGACGAAGTCCCCGCCGTCGGCTTCATGGAGAGCACCATGAACTTCCTGGCAGCAAACCAGGGCAACGGCAAGAAGGTGGGCTGGTTCGAGAAGGACACCACGCCTCAGCTGCTGGAAAACCACAAGGATGCGCTGACCGACATGATCGACCGCGACAAGAACCACGCCTCCGTCATCGCATGGAGCATCCTGAACGAGCCCCAGTGCACCAGCGAGGGCACCGAAGCCTACTTCAAGACCCTGTTCGATCTGGCACACGAGCTTGACCCGCAGAAGCGCCCCCGCACCTACGCCATCGTCATGATGAGCCTGCCCCACAACAGCAAGGGCCAGCAGTTCGCTGACTTCATCAGCCTGAACCGCTACTACGGCTGGTACGTCATGGGCGGCATGGGCATCGTGGATGCCGAGGCCGCATTCCGCAAGGAGATGGACGGCTGGGCCAAGGTCCTGAACGGCCGCCCGATGATCTTCACCGAGTACGGTGCCGACACCATGCCCACCGAGCACAAGCTGCCCAGCGTCATGTGGAGCCAGGAGTACCAGAACGAGTACCTCGACATGAACCACAACGTCTTCGACAGCTACGACTTCGTGCAGGGCGAGCTGGTCTGGAACTTTGCAGACTTCCAGACCACCGAGGGCATCATGCGCGCCAACGGCAACAAGAAGGGCATCTTCACCCGTCAGCGTCAGCCGAAGGACGCCGCCTTCCACTTCCGCGCCCGCTGGACCAGCCTCCCGCTGGATTACAAGGGCAACAAGTAAGTTGAACCTCTCTCAAACCTTCTCATAACCATGCCAAAAGCACCCGCAGGCTCAGCGTCTGCGGGTGCTTTTGCGATTGCACTTCTTTTCTTTTTATGGTATCCTTACCTTGCGCTCCGGCCGCGAGCGTCTTTTCATTTGCAGCATAGTCGATTTTCAACGTTCTGTCAAACCGGAACAAGCCATACTTGCAAGGGAGGCTGTTTTTATGAAACGCACCGATTATATCAACTGGGATGAATATTTTATGGGCATCGCCCTGCTCACCGCCATGCGCTCCAAGGACCCCAGCAGCCAGGTGGGTGCCTGCATCGTCAGCCCGGAAAACAAGATCCTGTCACTGGGCTATAACGGTATGCCCATTGGCTGCGACGACGACGCCATGCCCTGGGACCGCGAGGGCGACCCGCTGGACACCAAATATATGTACGTCTGCCATGCCGAGCTGAATGCCATCCTGAACAGCGCCCACAACAACCTGAGGGCGCACGGGTCTATGTGACCCTCTTCCCCTGCAACGAGTGCGCCAAAGCCATCATTCAGTCCGGCATCTCGGAGGTGGTCTACTACGGCGACAAGTACCACGACTCCGATTCCAGCGTTGCAGCACGGTTCATGTTCAAAAAGGCCGGGATCCGGCTCACCTCCTACACCCCCAGCGGGCGGAAGATCGAACTGGAGCTGTGAGCGCGCAAAGCCCTTGACCGGCGGTTTCTTCTGCTATATAATAGAAGCATCATTTCGAATAAATATTCAAATTTTTATGAATAGAGAAGGAAATATGCAATGAGCCTGAAAAATCGGAACTTTCTGAAGCTGCTGGACTACACCCCCCGCCGAGATCGAGGCGCTGCTGGATCTGGCCGCTGACCTCAAGGCCAAGAAGAAGGCCGGCATCCGCCACGATGCCCTGCGCGGCAAAAACATCGCCTGATCTTCGAGAAGACCTCCACCCGCACCCGGTGCAGCTTTGAAGTGGCCGCCCACGATCTGGGCATGGAAGTCACCTATCTGGACCCGTCGGGCAGCCAGATCGGCAAAAAAGAGTCCATTGCGGACACCGCCCGTGTGCTGGGCCGGATGTTCGACGGCATTGAGTACCGCGGCTATGGCCAGCAGATCGTCGAGGACCTGGCCCATTATGCAGGCGTTCCCGTCTGGAACGGTCTGACCAACGAGTTCCACCCCACTCAGATCCTGGCCGACTTCCTCACCATCCGGGAGCACTTCGGCCGCCTGAAGGGCATCCATTTCGTCTACTTCGGCGACGCCCGCTACAACATGGGCAACAGCCTGATGGTGGGCTGCGCAAGATGGGCCTGCACTTCACGGCCTGCGCCCCCAAGAAGTATCAGCCAGACCCGGCGCTCATTGCCCAGTGCCAGGCCATCGCCGCCGAGACCGGCGCGACCCTGACCTTTGAGGAAGACCCCGCCAAAGCCGCCCAGGGTGCCGATGTGCTGTACACCGACGTCTGGGTCTCGATGGGCGAGCCTGTCGAGGTCTGGGCCGAGCGCATCCACGACCTGGCCCCCTACCAGATCAACAACGCGCTGATGGCGCTGGCCGGGCCGCAGGCCGTCTTCATGCACTGCCTGCCCGCCTACCACGACCACAAGACCACCGTGGGCAAAGAGATGGGCGAAACGTTCGGCCGCGATGCCATGGAAGTCACCGACGAGGTCTTCGAAGGCCCGCAGAGCATCGTCTTCGACGAGGCCGAGAACCGGATGCACACCATCAAGGCCGTTATGGCGGCGACCTTGGGATACGAAGGATAACGACCCATTTGCACAAAAAACGCTCCCTTGCCGTCGGCAAGGGAGCGTTTTTATCGTTTCATCGTTTCTTACAGATCATGTTTTTTGCAGAACCGCTTGCTGCCCCAGTACATCGCGCCCCAGATGACGACGGCGAGGACGAGGTAGACCGGGTTCTTCATCGAACGGACGAGGGACTGGCCGAAGAGGGCCATCATGGCCACCATCACACCCTTGCCCAGCAGCATGGTGATGAGGTAGCGCTTTTCGTCAAAATCCGAGATGCCGAAGGCAAAGTGCATGAAAGACGAAGGGGTGAACGGAAGCACCGACAGCATGAACAGGGACGAAACGTCGAACCGGCTGACCCACCGCTCCGCTTTTTCCAGCTTCTGGGAACGGCTGGCGAACTTCCAGAAGAACTGTTTGAGCACCCGCCGCCAGAACAGGAACATCAGGGTGCCGCCCAGCATGACGCCCACCCAGCTGTACACAAAACCGAAAAGGCCGCCGTGAGCCGCCACATTCAGCGCCACGATGGCGATGAGGGGCAGCGGCGGAAAAAACGACTCCACCATTGCCAGAAAGATGGGCGCAAGGGGGCCGAGGTCTCCGAAGCCGTCCAGTAATGTCTGCCAGAATTCCAGCGTTCCCAGCTGGTGCACAAAGCTGATCAGGGTGCTTTCCATCGTGTGTTCCTTCCCTCTCGTTTCTCTTAGTATATCCAGAACTTATGAATGTGCGATGAAGAAATTCTGCATTTTCTTCGCTTTTTCGTCTGCGCTATACTTTGCTATACGAAATGGGGTGCGGTTTTCCTGCACGATCGGTCTCAGGCTTTTTCCCCGGCCTGTTTTTCGGCGCGGGCCTTCATCCGCTCGATCTGCTGGGTGCGCTGCTTGTCCCAGCGGGCCAGCGCCTCGGCATCCGGGACCTGCACACAGCGGGCAAAGCTCCAGTGCAGGCCATCCCGCCGGGCCAGCTTGTACCGCTGGAAGACGCCTTTCCCCGCCTCGCTGGCCGTTCCGGCACAGTGGGGGCACTGGGCCAGCGTGTACCAGCTGTTGCTGCCCTTTTTCAGCCAGATCTCGTCCGGCGCAAGGTCGGCTCCGCAGGCCGGGCACTGGGCCGTGCTGATGATGGGGTCGATCCGCCAGGTATACGGCTCCACATAGCCGCGGAAGACGCGGAAATCCCGGTAGTCACCGGGCTTCGGGCAAAGGCTCTGGCGCAGGGCCTGCTCCTCGCTGGGGTAGGCGGCCAGTCCCTCCCGCAGGTCGAGCTTGCGGCAGACATCGGCAGTGTAGAGGGTATCGGACAATGCGTCGTGGAAGGGGCGGTCCATCGGAATTCCCATCCGGGTGACGACGCTTTCCAGCGTCATGCCCTCACCCTCCTTGCGGGGATGCTCCCGCAGAAAGACCTGCTGCAGGTCGTACCACACCGTGGGGCAGCTCTCGTCCAGATTGCACAGGAACAGATTCTGCTTGAGCACCGGCACATCGTCCATGCCCCACTCGGCGAACTCGGCGTCCGGGCCGCACCACTGCATAAAACGGCGCAGGCCCTGCACGATGGGAGCGCCGTTGTCCAGGTCTTCCTGCGTCAGGCCGGTGACCTTGGCGATGTGGTGCTGCAATTTGCGGAAGATGCGGGGGCGCAGATGGATGGAGAACGTATCGAGGACGTTGGCGTCTTCGTCGATCTTCACCGCGCCGATCTCGATGATCTCGCCCCGGAAGGTCTGCTGCACCCCATGATAGTTGAACGTATACGGCTGGTAGCCGATGTTCCATTCCAAATCAAATAAAACCAGATTGCGCTGCGGCATTCGTGTGTCCTGTCCTCTCACTGTAAAATGAATTTCTCAATGGCCTCGGCGACGCCGTCGTGGTTGTTGTCGGCGGCGGTCACATAGTCGGCGACCTCCTTCACGGCGTCCTCAGCGTTCTGCATGGCGACGCCCACGCCCGCAAAGGCGATCATCGAGCGGTCGTTCAGACCGTCGCCACAAGCCATCAGGTTCTCGCGTGTCAGGCCCATGCGTTCCAGCAGAGCGCCCAGGCTGACGTCCTTCATCACGCCCAGCGGCACAGCCTCGATGAAGAAGGGGCTGGAGGGGTAGATGTCGATCTTGCCCTCGAACTGCTGCCGGCCTGCGGCGCAGACGGCGTCGCGGCGGGCGGGGTCCACGGTGAGGAGCATCTTGCAGATGGGGTAATCCACATAGGAAGCCAGATCGTCCACATGGTACATCTCCAGCTTGGTGGTCACGCACTCCTTCCGGGCCCAGGGGTCCTGGTCGCGCTCGCAGACGATGCCGCGGGAGTCGTAGGTCAGGAGCGCGACGTCCTGCTCTGCCGCAAACCGGCACAGCTGGGGCACGAACTCCGGGGCCAGCAGCTTCTGATACAGGGCCGCACCGGTGGCGCAGTCCACGATCTTTCCACCGTTGTAGGCCAGGATGCAGCCGCCCTTTTTGTCCAGCCCCAGTTCCTTTGCCAGCGGGGTGATGCCCGCCGTAGGTCGGCCAGAAGCCAGCACGATGGTCACGCCCTGCGCCGCTGCTGCGTCCAGCGCCGCGCGGGTGCGGGGGGTAACGATCTTTTCATCATTGGTCAGGGTGCCGTCCAGATCCAGCGCCAGCACCCGAATTTTCGATCCGTTCATTTCGATTCCTCACTTTGGGGCGCATCCGCCCGCTGTGTCGTATTTTTCGGTAACGTGTTTATTGTACAATGAACGCCCCACCCAGCGCAACCCTCCGGCGGGCATTTACACAAATTTTTTCGGGAAAAGGCGGTGTTCCATTCCCGGCCGGTTTTCTCATTTTCCGCCAAACCCTCAGAACATCCAGTTTTTTGTCGGTTCGACATAAATTCTTAGCAAGTATTGCCGTTGCGCCGCCGGGGCTTTTGGGCTATACTGTTACACTGACCGTCACAAATAAACGCGCGGCCCGGCGTCTTCCGGGCTTCGTTTGACCGGCCCGCCCTGCCAGAGGCCCATCTCCGGCAGAGCTGCCCCGAAGGGGGGCTGCGCGGGCGCGATGAAGGGGGATTTTTTACGAAGTATCTGTTTCAGTTCGCACGCATCCTTGCGTTCTGTTTTCTGGGCGAGTTCTGCCACGCTGTTCTGCCGCTGCCCATCCCGGCCAGCATCTACGGCCTGGTCCTGCTGCTGGCTGCCCTGCTGCTGGGCCTCGTCCAGCTGGACGATGTGAAGGAGGTCGGCCTGTTCCTGACCGGCATCTTCCCGCTGCTGTTCGTGCCCGCCGCTGCCGGTGTCATGGAGCTGTGGGCCGAGATGGGCAGCATGCTGCTGCCCATCGTCATCGCCATCATCCCGGGTCACGGTGCTGGTGCTGATAACATCCGGCCACACCACCCAGGCGCTCACCCGCCGCAAGCAGAGCAAAAAGGAGGCTGCCGCAAATGACACAGCTGCTGAATGAGTTTCTTTCCTCGTCCTCGGCGTGGGGCGTTCTGCTCACGCTGGCGGCCTTTGCACTGGGCACCCTCATCAACCGGGTGACGGGCAAGGCCGTCTTCAACCCGCTGCTGCTGGGCAGCATCTTCGTCATCATCCTGCTCAGTGTGCTGAACATCTCCTACGCGGATTACAAAGTCAGCGCCGCGCCGGTCAGCTATCTGCTGCTGCCCGCCACCATCAGCCTGGCCATCCCGCTGTATGAAAAGTGGGACCTGCTCAAGGAGAACGCCGCCGCCATCATCGCGGGCATCTCGGTGGGCACCCTGGTCAGTCTGGGCAGCGCGCTGGCTCTGGCCGTGGCCATGGGCCTGACCCGTGAGCAGTATGTGACCCTGCTGCCCAAGTCCGTCACCACTGCCATCAGCATGGACGTCGCCGCTGAGCTGGGCGGCATCGCGGCCCTGACCGGTGCCATCGTCATCCTGACCGGCATCGCAGGCAACCTGCTGGCCGAGACGGTCTGCAAGGTGTTCCACATCACCGACCCCATCGCCAAGGGCGTGGGCATCGGCACCTCGGCCCATGCCGTCGGCACCAGCAAAGCCCTGCAGATGGGCGAAGTCGAAGGCGCGATGAGCGGCCTGTCCATCGCGGTGGCCGGTGTGCTCACCGCCGTGCTCTGCCCCGTCTTTGTGAATTTTATCAACTGAGTTTTCCACAAAAAAGCGCTTCGCAGTGCAAAACTGCGGAGCGCTTTTTTGGTTTTGGTTTATGCCGCCCGGCTCTCCTTTTTCAGCACCCGCGTGACCATGAACACGCAGTAGCACAGGGCAAAGCCCCAGGCGAGGGGGTTCGAGATGCAGATGCCGAGATAGCCCAGCTGGTGCACGGCCAGCCAGCCGCCGAGGGCGCGGCCGATGAGCTCGCCCACGCCGGAGATAACGGCCTGTACGCTGTAGCCGAGGCCCTGCAGCGTGTAGCGGAAGATCATCAGGAAGCCCAGCAGAACGAACAGCACACTGATGATGGTCAGGTACTCCACCGCACCGTTGAAGATGGCCGGTTCGGCATCGCCCAGCACCAGGCCCACGGCCCAGCGCTTGACCAGGAAGACCGCGACCCATGCGATGGCGCAGTAGCCCGCCTGGATGATGCAGCCGTCCCGGATGCCCTGTCGGACGCGGTCGGTGCGGCCCGCACCGTGGTTCTGGCCAACATAAGTCGCCATGGCCATGCCGACGCTCTCCATGGGCAGGGTGAACATCTGGCGGATCTTCTCACCGGCGGTCTGCGCGGCCACGGCCACGCTGCCCAGCTGGTTGATGGCGTCCTGCATGATGACGGCGCCGATGGCCGAGACCGAATACTCAAAACCCATCGGGAAGCCGATGTAGGCCAGCCGCTTGCAGTGCCTGCCGGAAAGGACGCAGTTCTCTCTGGTGAAGTGGATGTCCTCCACTTTGGTGAAGAACCACCAGGTGCAGAGGATGCCGCTGACGAGCTGGCTGATCACCGTCGCGATGGCCGCGCCCTCGACGCCCATGCCCAGCGGCACAATGAACAGCACATCCAGCGCAATGTTCAGGAAGCTGGACACCAGCAGGAAGTAGAACGGATGCTTCGAGTCGCCCAGGCTGCGCAGAACGGTGGACGAATAGTTGTACAGCACCGTCGCCGGGATGCCCAGGAAGATGATGCGGATGTAGTGCACGGCATTCTCCAGCAGCTCCGCCGGGGTGTGGATGAGCTGCAGCAGCGGGGCCGCAACGAGAGTCGTGCCCACCGCAAAGACCAGACTCATCCCCACGCAGAGCACGGCACCGTTGAACAGGTACTTGTGCAGGTCATCCCGGTCCTTTGCGCCGAAGCTCTCGGCCACCGGGATGCCGAAGCCGTTGCAGGTGGCCAGCACGAAGCCCACGATCATAAAATTCAGCGAGTAGGTCGTGCCCACCGCGCCCAGCGCATCGGTGCCGATGCAGCGCCCCACGATGATCGTGTCCACAAAGCTGTACAGCTGCTGGAACAGCGTTCCCAGCACCAGCGGCAGGGCGAACTGCAAAATGCGGGTCAGCGGCCGGCCGACGGTCAGATCGGTGGTGCCGGAACCCTTTTTCTTTGTTTCCTCCATAAAATGCTCCTCCAAGGTTTGTGATAGGGCCAGTATAGCGCATTCTGCCCAAAAAGCGTTAGGCTTTTTTTTATGAAAAACCCAGACGAATTTTGGATGCGATGCAAAACGGGAGCCTTCCGCACCGTGCGCGAAAGGCTCCCGTCCTCTTTGTTACAATACGCCGAAACCGACCACGCCCAGCGCGGCCGCAATGCCGATGACCTTCGGCACGCTCATCTTTTTCTTTTGCAGCAGCCAGAAGCAGAGCAGGCCGATGGCGATGCCGACGAAGCGGATGCCGCCCTCGCCTGCGTAGGTGCTCAGGCTCAGGCTGAGCAGCACTTCCAGGATCATGCCGATGCAGAGCGGCTTGACGACTTTCATGATCCACCCCATGACCTTGCTGGTGCGGAACTTCTGGAAGAAGACCGCCGCCGCCAGCGTCAGGGTGAAGGCCGGGCTCAACACGCCCAGCACAGCCACCAGACCACCGATGGCACCCGCCGTCTGGGTGCCTGCGAAGGTGGCACAGTTCACGCCCAGGCTGCCGGGGGTCATCTCGGCAATGGCGATGAGGTTGGTCAGGTCGTCGGCGCTCATCCAGCCGTGGCTGGACATCTCATCGAGGATGAGCGGGATCATCGAGGTTCCGCCAAAGCTCGTGAAACCGATGCGGGCAAAGGCGAAGAACAGCTGCACCAGCGTCTCAAGCATGTTCCTTCCCCTCCATCCAGACCAGCGCGGCCACAACACCCGCCAGGATCAGCACGATGTTGCTGATGCTCGTGAAGTGGCAGACGGCCAGCGCCGCCAGGCAGATGAAGACGCTCGCCTTATCCTTCAGGGCCTCTTTGCCCAGCGAGATGGCCGCCCCGCCGATGATGGGCACCACCGCGCACTGTACGCCCTGCAGCGCAGCCCAGACCCAGTAGTTCGATTTAATGGCATCGTACGCCAGCGTGACCAGGCTCAGCACCACCACGGCCGGCAGCGCGATGCCCAGCACGGCCAGAACACCGCCCAGCACCCCAGCCATCTGGTAGCCGAACAGCATCGTGATGTTGGTGATCATGATGCCGGGCAGTGATTTGCCCACGGCCACCAGCTCCAGCAGCTCCTGCTTGGTCAGCCAGCGGCGCTTGTCCACGAACTCCTGCTCCATCTGGGCCAGGATGCTCCATCCGCTGCCAAAGGTGAAGGAGCCGATCTTAATAAAGTATGCAAAGATCAGAAGCGCCATCTTCACGCGGGAGGTCTGCTCCGGGGCGGCTTTGGTCTTTTTTTGTGCGGTTCTATGAATTTCTTTTTCCAATATCCATTCCTCCTGTTTCTGACAATAGGGTATCACAGGGGGTTGCATTTTTCAAATATATGTTTTATGATAGAATCCATAGGTTTTTCTTATGGAACGGAGGTGCCGTATGAACTGGAACCAGCTGCGCTATGTTCTGACCATCGCGGAGGAAAAAAGCATCACCCGCGCGGCGCAGAGACTTTACCTGACCCAGCCGTCCCTTTCGCTGAGCCTGAAGGCACTGGAAGAGGAGCTGGGCACCCCGCTGTTCACCCGCGGGCCCGATGGGCTGGAGCCCACCTACGCGGGCAGCCTGTTCTGCGCCTGGGCTGCGGAGACTGACATCTCTTTCGGGCGGCTGAACGACAAGCTCAGCGACATCGCTTCCGGCCGGCGCCAGCTGCTTCGGCTGGGCGTCAGCCCCCACCGGGGCAATCTGCTGCTGCCCACCATCCTGTCGGCGTTTTACCGGCAGTTCCCCAGCTGCGAAGTCCACACGGTGGAGCTTTCCACCACCCTGCTGCGCCTTCAGCTGGACGCCAAACAGCTGGATTTCATCGTGGACGTGCCCAGCCCCGACACCGTGACCTACTGCAACGAGCTGCTGCTGAACGAGCCCATCCTGCTGGCCGTGCCACGGTCGTTCCTGCCCCGCATCCAGCCGCAGGGCGGTGCGCTGGAACTGAACGCCCTCAGCGGCGAGCCGTTCATCCTGCTGCCGCCGGAGCAGATGCTGGGCGGCATCTGCCAGAAATGTGCGAGCAGGCGGGCTTTCTGCCCGACCTGCGGCTCCAGTGCAGCAGCGTGGAGCGCGCGCTGAGCCTTGCCGCGCAGCAGCTCGGCATCACCTTTGCGCCGCTGATCTTTGCCCAGCGGCAGTTCTACGGCGAGGAGCTGTGCTACTTTCACATTGCCAGAGTCGAGACCAGCCGCCCGCTGGCCCTCGTCTACCCCCGCAGCAGCTACCAGAGCGCCCCCCTCAAGGCCATGCTGGAGCTGTTCCGCATTCAGGTGCCGAAGCTCTATGGTTTATAAAAACAGAAACCCTCTCCGTCATTGCTTCGCAATGCCACCTCTCCCATCGAGGGAGCTGGCGAGCGAATGCGAGACGGAGAGGGTTTTATCCTTTTTACCCGTGCGGGATACCGCGGCGGCGGTAGTGTTCTTCCTTGTCGTCGTACATGCGGCTCTCGGCCTGCTTGATGAGGGCTTCGAGCTGGATGCCGCCGGCGCTGCAGGTAGCGCAGCCCACAGCGACCGAATAGCCGTTGGCCTCCACATTGGCCACAAGCTGGCTCATCCGTTCCCGCACCGCGCGGGGCGGCTCGTCCACCACAAAGGCTACGAATTCGTCGCCGCCGATGCGATAACTGTCCTTGATGCCGAACTGCCGGACCATCTCCTGGGCCACCGTCTTGAGCATGACGTCGCCCGCATTGTGGCCCTTGGTGTTGTTCAGCTCATGCAGACCGTTCACATCCACATAGACACAGCTCAGGGTGTTGGAACAGCGCAGCGGATATTCGTTCATGTGGTTCTCGTAGGCGTTGCGGTTGGGGATCTGGGTGTTCAGGTCGGTCTCTGCGATGACCTTCAGCTTGCAGCGCGCGACGACATTGTCCGTCAGGGCGCGGATATAGTACGTGGAAAGCACACAGCCCATCAGCCCGAACAGGATGGCATTGAACACATCCGTGGGCACGACGGCCGGGTCTTTGAAATTCACAGAACAGCCGATGAACAGCGCTTCGTAGATCACCGTGCGCAGGATGTTCCCGATGGCCGGGCGGGTGAACAGCATGGGCAGCACCACCGCAACGACATGGAAGCAGACGGCCGGTTCATCCGGGTAGACAAAGCAGCCCAGATAGAGGCCCAGCAGATAGCAGATGCCCATAAAACTGTCCGCACAGATGGAAAGGACGATGTTGCTGTTCTGGCAGCTCTGCACCGTGCACAACAGCACCAGCGCACAGGCCAGCGCGATGATGTAGGCGATGAAGCCGCCTGCCAGCGATTTGACCGCGCAGCACACCGCCAGCGCCATGAGCAGGAACACGATCTCCACGGTGAGAAAGAAGAAGAGCTTTTCCAGGTTTTCCTTCCGGATCTCGTCCCGGCAGTTCCGGTAGACATCCGGCATCGCGCCGCCATAAAACAGGAGATTGCGCAGTTTTTCCATCGGCCTTTCCTCCTCAGTGTGCGGTTTCGCAGTTTTCTGTGCACTCTTACCAGTTATTGTATCACACAGAAGAAAGAAATGGAAGTTTTTATCTCATTTTTTTATTCCGCAGCGTGGTATGCTTTCAGATAGACCTTTTTTCGCTCGGCATCCAGCTTTTGGGCCAGCACTTCGCAGAAGGTCTTGTCCCGGAACAGCGCCACCACGTCCGGTGCATAGCGGGTGCCGCTCTGGGCCTGCAGCTCCCCCACCAGTGTGCGCAGGGGCTTGGCCCGGTTGTAGCAGCGCCCGATGTCGTCGGTGGCAGCATCCAGCGCGTCCGCCACGGTCAGCACATCCACGATGCCCTTGATGTCCTGCGGGCAGGGCGGCACATCTCTGGGGTAGCCGCCCTGTCCGTTGTAGAAGCAGTGGTGATAGAGCGCCGCCGGGGCCAGATGCTCTTCGTACCCGGCATCCCGCAGCAGACTGCAGCCAATGACCGGGTGGCTCTGGATGCAGCAGAATTCTTCCTCCAGCAGGCTGCGGCTGTTGGTGTCGATGTACATGATGACCGCGCTCTTGCCCACATCGTGGTACAGGCCGCATTCATAGGCGGTCTGCAGCAGCTCCGGCTTCCGGGCCTGCACTTCGGCTGCGGTCTTGCAGCCCAGCAGGCCGATGAGGGCGGCGGGATCGGTCTCTACCATCCGCCGGAGCAGCACTCTGGTCAGGTGCGCCACCATCGTGGAGTGCACATAGGTCGCTTGTGGCCGGAGAGAATGCTCTCCAGGATCTTGCGGTTGTCTATTTCCTTGGTATCCGACTGCGCCGTGATGAGTTCCCGGATGGCCATGCTGGCCACGCGGGGGTATTCATTGCCCGGCATTTCGACCAGATACCGGTGGACCGCCGCCCGCTCCTTTGCAATGCGGTCAGCCAGCTCGGCGCGGTCCTGCTCGCTCAAAAATGCTTCATAATAAAAGAGATAGGCCGAACCGGTCAGGTTGCGGTTGATGCCGTCCGGCGAATAATCCTGTTCGCTGGTCTGGCCGATCATCTCCAGCAGATCTTCCACGACGGCACGGGCCGTGCCTTTTCCGGCATGGTAGAGTGCCGCATGGTAAAAGTAGCTCACCCGCCAGTTCTGCTGGCGGGATTCCTCTCCCGCGTTCTTTTTCTGATGCTTGTAGACATAGGAGGCCGACCGCAGCACCCGCTCTGCGACCTCAGGGTCATTGCAATGGCGCAGATAGGCCATCAGGGTCATCTGGTCCATGTGCATGGAATAGGTGAACCGTGCCCAGGGGATGTCCGGGTCCAGCTTCTGGTAATAGGGCGATGTGATGATGCTCATCGCCAGGTCGAACAGCTCCATATACCGATGGCAATCCTCTTTCGTCTGGCGTGAGACCGCCAGCCGGATGTTGCCCACGCACCGGATGATGTACTGCCGGGTCTCCCGGTCCAGCTCTTCATACCGGGCAATGTAGTCGGCCCCCTCCAGAAAGAAGGCATGGATGCGCGGCCACAGCAGGTTGACGTCGTGGTCCTCATCCCGTACATTGATATAGTGCAGGGTGATGCCGTTGTAGTACAGCTCCCGGACGATCATGGGGACATCGTCGCGGAAGCGGGCCGCCTTCAGCAGCAGCTCGTGGATCTTGTAGGCCACGCCGCAGTCCTCGCTGTTGGCATAGTTGAACAGCCTGCTTGCCGCCTCTTCCAGCTCGGCGATGTCGCTGTCAGACAACGTTTTCGCATCCCGCGTGCAGACCAGCTCCCCCAGCAGGGCGTTGTTCTCCTTCATCAGGTCGAAGCAGCGCACCGCGTTGCCTTGGATCGCCTCCAGCAGGAATTCCGGAGCCGTTTCCGGCGGGAACTTCGGGTGGGAGAGGGTCCGCACCCGGCGAAGATTCTGGATATAGCGCTCCCATTTCTGCTGATTCGACTCTTCCATCCGGACGCATCCCCTTTCCGCTCAAAACTGGAACCTTTTTGTAAACGTTTCAGGTTTTATTATACGGTACATTCGGGGAAAAAGCAATAAAATCCGACCAATTGCTACCCCCCCCCGACAAAAAAATTTACGTTTTTTAAGCAGAAGTGGAAGATTTTTCCTTATTATCTTAAGTTTCCAGCCAGTTTGCTTTCCATGCGTAACCCACCATCATCAACGCACCCAGCCCCCACGAGACGGGATACAGCAGGAAGATGCCGTCGATGCTGGAAAAGAAGGGCAGCACCCACTGGATCCACCCGATGCGGAACACACACAGCGAGACCAGCAGCACCACCATGGGCGGAATGGTCTTGCCGGTGCCGCGCACGGTGCCCGCCAGACCGTGCAGGACGCTCAGCTCCCAGTAGAAGGGGCAGAAGTAGTGCATGGCCGTGCAGCCAAAGGCGACGACGTCCTCTTCGTGGGTAAACAGGTGCATGATGGGGTCCTGGAGGCCAGCAGCAGCACACCGGTGAGGATGGTGTAGACGACGCCCATGCCCAGTGTGACCCACAGGCTCTTCTTCACGCGGTCGATCTTGCCCGCGCCGAAGTTCTGCCCCACGAAGGTGGTGGCCGCCATGCTGAAGCTCATGATGGGCAGGATGTTGAAGCCGTCCACCTTCATATAGGCCGCGAACCCGGCCATGGCGGCGGCACCGTAGCCGTTGACGCTGGCCTGCACCAGAATGTTGGACAGCGAGATGACCATATTCTGGATGCCGGTGGGCAGGCCCACCTTGATGATGCGGACGGCCATTTTGCCGTGTACCCGGATCTCTCTGGCCGTCACGCGGTAGTCGTCCTGGACCCGCATCAAAAAGCGCAGCGCCAGCACACAGGAAACGAGCTGGCTGATGTCGGTGGCGATGGCCGCACCGGCCACACCCATCCGCAGCCCCGCGATGAGCACGAGGTCGAGGAGGATGTTCGTGCCCGATGCGATGCCCAGATAGAGCAGCGACCGCTGGGAGTTGCCCGCCGCATTCAGGATGCCCGCCGCCATGTTGTACACGACACTGAACAGCACACCGCCGAAGTAGATCTGCATATAGGTCACAGCGTCCTCCAGCACCTCCGCCGGGGTATCCATGGCCGTGAGCAGGGCACGGCTGACGAGGATGCCGCCGATGGTCAGGATGAGGCCCAGAAGCACGGCCAGGGCCAGCGCGGTGTGCACGGCCCCGCTGCGCATCCTCGCGGTCCTCGCGCCAAGATACTGCGCCACCACGACGCCCGCACCCACTGCGATGCCCTGACTGAAGCCGATGAGCAGGAAGATGGGCGAGCCACTGGAGCCGACGGCTGCCAGCGCATTGCTGCCCACAAAGTTGCCGACGATGATGGAGTCGGCAGTGTTGTACAGCTGCTGAAGCAGGTTGCCCAGGATCAGCGGCACGGAAAACAGCAGGATACTCTTCCAGATGCTGCCCTCCGTCATCAAACGGGTCTTTTTCTTCTGCGGTTCCAAAACGGTTGCTGCCACGATGTTCCTCCTGAAGTATCTCGCTTTATTTAATATGTACCAAATAATTTAATCTTACAACCATTGGCCGCACTTGTCAAACAAAGCAGAAAAAACAGGAAGACCGGCCCTCCGCTGCTTGCAGAAGGTCGGTCTTCCTCTCGTGCTTCATGATTCTCCGGAGAACGCCGATGTTTTCTCGTTTCTTTTGACCATCAGGCCATCTTCAGGACGCCTGCCTGCACCAGACGCTTGCGCAGCAATGCGCCCACGACGCAGGAGACCACGATCTTGGCGAGGTCCAGCGCGATGAAGGGATAGACGCACACCGAGAGTGCGTAGCCCAGCTCACACTGCATCTGGAACACGAACCATGCCGTGCCCAGCACGTAGCAGGCCGCGTCGCCCAGCACCAGACCGATGCCGGAGACCACCGGATTGCCGTTGCTCTTCTCGATGAACAGGCCGCCGATGAGCGCCAGCAGCAGGTAGCCCACCAGATAGCCGCCGGTGGGGCCGGCGAGCTTGGCCAGGCCTGCGCCGTAGCCGGAGAAGACCGGCACACCGATCAGGCCGATGCACAGATACACCGCCACGCTCAGGGTGCCGAACTTGGGGCCCAGCAGCCAGGCGGTCAGGCAGATGACAAAGTTTGCCAGCGAGATGGGGACGGCTCCGATGGGCACCGTCAGCGGGCCAAGAACACACATCACAGCTGCCATCAGCGCCGTGACTGCCATTTGATACGTCGTCAGTTTCTTCTCCATGATTCCCCTCCGATATTCGGGTCGATATTGTCGTTGTTGTCGGTCACGCTCGCCAGTATACCCCGGCCCACCGCAAATGGTCAACACAAAAATTCAGCCAGGGTTTACAATTCGTGATTTTGCTTGCCAAACGGCCCGCAGCCCACTATACTGGAAGCAGAATCTCCAAGGAGGCGTATCACATGGGCGGAGGACATCTTTCCCGGCCGGATTTCGGGATGCCGCAGCCGGACCCGGCACACCCGCTGACCGAATTTTACCTGCTGCTCCAGCATGGGCTGGACCGCGAGGGCGTGTTTGCGCTGCCCGCACTCTGGGCAGACTTTCAGGCACCGGCCCGGCGCATCTACGCCGACGAGGCCGAAGCCTTCCTCACCCTGCGCGAAACGCCCGGCGCGGCAGCACACCCCTGCTGGCACCCCGGACTTTGCAGCTGCTCTACAACAGCCTCCATGCTCCTGCCCGACGGCACCCCCGCCGCCCTGCTGCTGACGGAGGAATGCACCCGCACGGTGTATGCGGTGCAGCTGCTGCCGCCCTTCG
>ENA-OQCO01000673-OQCO01000673.1-human-gut-metagenome-genome-assembly--contig:-NODE-673-length-17394-cov-1.414838_pt1 | contig 17394 bp, 19 predicted proteins | sample MGYA00242500_ERZ504582 | MGnify/ENA primary metagenome ERZ504582 (study PRJEB26092, sample SAMD00036346) | human gut metagenome | host: Homo sapiens | study: EMG produced TPA metagenomics assembly of...
TTGTTCACCGTCGACCGGCGCGCCGGAATAGCCGATGGCGCACAGGACGCGGCCCCAGTTTGCGTCGGCTCCGAACATGGCGGCCTTGGTCAGGGACGAGCAGATGACACTCTTGGCGACGGTTTTGGCAATGTCCAGCGTTTCCGCGCCGGAGACCTTGCATTCGAGCAGCTTTGTCGCGCCCTCGCCGTCGCCCGCGATGCAGCGGCAGAGATAGACGGTCACGGTATTGAGCGCCTGCATAAACGCGGTGAAATCCGCGCCCTCTTCGGTGATCTCCGCATTGCCCGCAAGGCCGTTGGCCAGGACCGTCACCATGTCGTTCGTAGACGTGTCGCCGTCAACGGAGACCATATTGAAGGTGTTGGCGATGTCGGTTGAAAGCGCCTTTTGAAGCATAGCGGGAGAAATGGCGCAGTCGGTCGTGATGAAGACGAGCATGGTCGCCATGTTGGGGTGGATCATGCCGGAGCCTTTGCAGATGCCGCCAATCTTGCATTCCTTGCCGCCCACGGTAAAGCTGACGGCAATTTCCTTGCGTTTTGTGTCGGTGGTCATGATGCCCTCGGCAGCCTCGTCGGAGTGCGGGCCGAGACAGTTGACCAGCTCCGGGATCCCGGCTGCGATGGGCGCAATGTCGAGCGGCTGGCCGATCACGCCGGTAGAAGCTACTACAACATCGGACGGCTTGATGTGCAGGGCCTGTCCCAGAAGACTGCTCATCTGCTCTGCAATTTCGATGCCGTTGGCGTTGCAGGTGTTGGCGTTGCCGCTGTTGCAGATGATGGCCTGCGCCTTGCCATCGGCCAGATGCTGCTTCGTCACGACGAGCGGCGCGCCCTTGACCAGATTGGTCGTATAAACGGCGGCGGCGCTGGCCGGGACGCTGGAATAGATCAGCGCGAGATCGCGCTTCGTTTTATTCTTCCGGATGCCGCAGTGGACACCGGAGGCCGAAAAGCCTGTCGCGGCGCACACGCCGCCTGCGATCTGTTTCATTTGTGGTTCCTCCCTGTTACAGTTCCAGACCCAGCGTTTTTTCCGCGCCGGTCACCAAATTCATACACTCGACTGCCGCGCCGGACGCGCCCTTGCCGAGATTGTCATAGACGGCCAGCAGGAGCATCCGCTGCTCGTTGCCCGCGACCGTGATCTTCATGCTGTCCAGACCGGACTGTGCGGCAGCGGACAGGAAGCCGCCCTCATCCGCCGCGTCCGTATAGGAGACGATCGGGCCGGTATAGAGCGCCTTGTAGGCGTTTTTTACCTCCTCCATGCCTGCGCCCGGCTTCAGCCAGCCCGCAAACAGCGGAACCGTCACCTGCATACCGCTGTAGAAGTCCGCGACGACCGGACAGAAGACCGGCTCGCTTGCAAGACCAGTGACAGCCTTCATTTCCTTCAGGTGCTTGTGCGTCTGGCCGAGCGCGTACTGGCGCGGCGCGTTCAGGAGAGGACTTCGCTCCGGCGCGCGGTATTCCGCGATCATCTTTTTGCCGCCGCCGGAATAGCCGGTCAGCGAATAGCAGCTTAGAAGCACATCCGGCGCAAGCAGTCCGGCGGAAATGAGCGGATAGACCAGCACGATAAAGCCGCTGGCGTGGCAGCCGGGAACGGCAATGCGCTTTGCCTGCCGCAGTCTTGCCTCCTGCACGGGAGAAAGCTCCGGGAATCCGTAACACCAGCCGGGCGCCGTCCGGTGCGCGGTGGACGTGTCGAGCACGACGGTATCGGGATTTTCGACCCATGACGCGGCCTCGCGCGCCGCATCGTCCGGCAGGCACAGAAACACGACGTCCGCCTCGTTGAGCAGCCTTTTTCGGCTGGACTCCAGCTTGCGCTCCGATTCCGGGAGCGTCAGAAGCTGAATATCCGTTCGTCCATGCAGACGGTCAAAAATACGAAGCCCGGTCGTCCCGGCGCTGCCGTCGATAAATACCTTTTTCATGCAGATCCCCTCCCATGCTGCCCATCGCGCTTTGTTTGCTATAATATACATCATTGTGTATGAATATGCAAGTAAAAAATATTATATTCATCATATTCGTTGATATATACATCTTATATTGAATATTTGCTGCTGTTTTGGACAATTTGACACGAGGCAGACAAAGGCTTCCCTTTGGCACAAGGGAAGCCTTTTTGGTCAGCCGGGGACTTTCCAGTATGGTTTTCCGCCCTGTTCTGCAATGCTCATGACGGAAAACTCCGAAATGCGCTCAAAGGGCTTCTCCGGCTCGAACGGGAGCAGCTCCGGTTCCGCCGGTGCGGGTTCCGGTTCAGGCTCCGGCTCCGGCGTCTGGTCGGTCAGGATGCGCGTCTGCCCGGAAAACGGGCAGCTCCGGTTGGAGAGCTTGCCCGCAGCCGGAGGCCGTCCGGCTCCGGCTGCGGGACGCCCAGAACGGTGCGGGCGCCGTCCGTCTCGGCGATCAGACGGATGGGAAAGTCCCAGTCCTTGCTGCATACGGCGCTGACGTTCCAATACAGGCCGTCCCGCTCGGCCTGAAGCGTCCCCTCGCGGACGCCGGTGATCGGATATGAAAGCATAAAAACACCTCCTGCAAACGATATGCAGGAGGTGCTTTCCATATTCCATGCGGCGGCTCAGCTGCCCTGTAGCCCGAAGCTGACGGCAAGAGCGGAATCGACCTGCTCCATGACGCTGCGGTCCGCATGGCCGGTATGCTCACGCAGGCGGCGCTTATCAATGGTTCGGATCTGCTCAAGCAGAATGACGGAGTCCTTCGTGAGTCCCACGTCGTGGCCGGTCAGCGAAATGTGCGTCGGCAGGCGCGCCTTGCCGGTCTGGCTGGTAATGGCGGCGGCGATGACTGTCGGCGAATGCTTGTTGCCGGTGTCGTTCTGCACGATGAGCACAGGCCGGCACCCGCCCTGCTCGCTGCCCACGACCGGGCTCAGGTCGGCGTAGAAAATGTCGCCGCGTTTGACGTTCGTATCCATTTGCTTCACACTCCGCGGAAAAAGTACGCGCGCGTTTCGCGCCGCTGTTTCTATTCTCCCACGCAGAGGTCAAAAATAAACAGAGGAACCTCGCTTTCTTTTCACATTCGGATGCTTCCACTTCATACTATGCAGAAAGCGGCGAAAAATGGCGGATCATCGTTCTGCATTTTAAGAAAGTTGAGCAGCAAGTTGACATAATCATGTGCTTACAAACGATATGCAGGGAAGTCCTGCTCAACCGACTCAAAGCGTCACGACAACATCGGCCTTTTCGATCAGCGCCGCGTCGTGGGACGCCGCAATGACGGTCGCGGACTGCTTTAGGCGCAGAATCTGCTCGATGACGACCCGGCTCGTTTCGGGATCAAGCTCGGACGTAGGCTCGTCGAGTAAGTACAGCGGCGCGTTTTTATAAAGGGCGCGCGAAAGCGCCACGCGGCGCTGTTCGCCGCCGGAAAGGAATTTCCCCTTGCTGCCCACTTTGAAATCCGTGCCGCGTTCGCGGACAAGCCCGCCCAGACCGGAGGCGTGCAACGCTTCTTCGATCCGCTGTCCGTCCGGCGCGTCGCTGGCATAGGCCACGTTGTCCGCGATGCTGCGGTCAAAGAGGTAGGACGCCTGAAACGCGACGGAGACAGAGCTGCGCAGCCGGTCAAGCTGACCTGTCACATCCGCATGATCGACAAGAATCCTGCCGCCCATGGTGGGCTGATTTCCAAGCAACGCGTTCAGAATCGTGGACTTGCCGCTGCCGCTTTCGCCAGCCAGCACGACGAGCTGATGAGGCGCCGCGGTAAAGCACAGATCCTGCAGCTGCTTGTGCTCGCTGCAAGAGATCGTCACATGGTCAAATTCGACCGCGGGCGCGTCATGCAGCGCATACGGGGCGGCCGGGGACGCTACTGCCGGCTTCAGTTCGAACACTCTGGCGAGCGCGGCGTCGGCCTGGAAAATATCGTTGCCATACCGGCTGATCGAAGCAGCGGGCGTCAGGATATTGGACATATAGGAGTACGCGACGGCGATGCTGCCCGCAGTCGCGGCCCCGGCCAACGCAGAACGGGCGGAGAAGACGACCGCCGACAGATATCCGATGGTCATCAGCGTGTAGGTAATGCCCCAGTAGACATTAAAAATCCGCTGGCTCTTTCTGTTCAGGGTATACATCTGATGCGAGAAGGCATGGAAGCCCGCCGCCTCAAAACGCTCGCTTCCCCATGCCTTGATAATGGGAATACAGTACAGAAGGTCGCCGACAGCACCCACGAGACGACCGCTGGCCGCGCGCTGCTCGGCGGCAATCTCCTTGCTTTTGACCGCCACGCGCTTGCTGGCAGCATACAGCGGGAGCACCAGCGCCAGCGAAATCGCACCGAGAACCGGGCTCCAGACGAACATCATGACGACAGAGCCAATCATCTTAAGCACCATTGGCAGCAGACCGTTCAGCGGCCCTGCTACGGCGCGGACGACGGCTTCCACATCCCCGGAAATCCGGGAAACGATGTCGCCCTCCCGCCGTTCCTCCTTATACGGCTTGTAGGACTCCAGCGCCCACGTCATGGCGTCGTCGCGCAGCGATTCGATGATCCCGGTCGACAGCATGGTGTTTGTATAGCCGTATATGAGGCTGAGCGCATGCTTCGCCGCGTACACAGCGCCGAAGAACACAAGGTGCAGCGTGAGGCTGGTCCCCAGAATGGGGGAGAAGACGCTGTGGCCGGTGGAGAGAAGGTCCACCACCGCCGCGATGATCTGGATGGGGAGCAGACTCAGCCCCGCGTCGATCACGGACAGGAAGAAGATCAGCAGGACCGTGGGCCTTTTCGTTTTCAGGTACGGGAGCAATCCTCGGATTCCATTTAATTGCTTCAGGTGTTTCATCATCTGTATGTCTCCTTGTCTGTAGTGTAGGTATGCACACACATCTTCAGGGGGCACTGCGGCAGGCTATGAAATGAAAAACACTTCCTTTCGGTGTACTTCGGGTATTATGTATAGATTTGGCATGGGCAGGGCTCTGTGCCGTACCCTGTAGGTCCGTGAGAAAGCTGCGGATTCGCCGAAAAGCTGCACAAAATCAGACGATATATTGCAAAATCTGCGATGTCTCCGTGCCGCGGTGGCAGATGCGCGGGATGCGCTTGCTGATCTGGCAGAGGAGCTCATAGTTGATCGTCCCCTGCGCGGCGGCAAGGCGCTCGCACGGCACGAGCGTGCCGTCGTCGTCATAGCCGAAGATCGTGACGATATCGCCGGGCTTCGCGTCCGGCACTTCCGAAACGTCCAGCATACACATGTCCATACAGATTCTCCCGATAACGGGAACCAGCTTCCCTTGCAGATAAAAGCTTGCCTTTCCGGTCAGCAGGCGGCTCAGGCCGTCGGCGTAGCCGATGGGCAGGACGGCGACGCGGGTATCATGCGTCGTTCTGTAAAGCCGTCCGTAGCTGATATCCGTCCCGGCAGGTACGGTGCGCACCTGCGCGATCATGGAATGCAGCGACATCATGGGCCGCAGGCTGATCGCGCCCTCCAGCTCCTCCGACGGCGCGTTGCCGTAGGTGATGATGCCGGGGCGCACCATGTCGAGCGCGAATTCCGGGTACAGGATCGCCGCGCCGGAATTGCAGCAGTGCCGGATCTCCGGCCGGATGCCGACGCCCTCCATGGCGCTGAGCATATCCATGAAACGCTTGTATTGCAGTTTTGTAAACGAAACGTCTTCCTCCGCCCGGCTGTCGGCGACGCAGAAGTGCATGAAAACACCCTCAATGTGCAGGTGCGGCAGCGCCGCAGCCTGCTTCAGCTCGTCCAGCGTCCGGTCGTTGTCATAGGCAAAGAAGCCGATGCGCGTCATGCCAGTATCAAGCTTGAGATGCACGTTCAGGATGTAGTTCGTCCCGGCCAGCGCCTCGTTCAGCTCCTGCGCGTAGGCCAGCGAATGTACCTCCTGCGTGATATCGAGGAAGATCATATTCGCGGCGTACTCCGGCGGCGTATAGCCAGGATCAGAATCGGCAGGCGCACCTCGCCGCGCCGGATCTGCACGGCCTCCTCCAGATTGGACACGGCCAGATATTCTGCGCCGAGATCGGCCAGCGCCCGGCTGACCGGCACGGCCCCGTGGCCGTAGGCATCGGCCTTCATCACGCCGAGAAAGCGCGTAGCGGACGGCAGATGCGCCCGGATGGAGCGGTAATTGTATTCCAGATTGTCGAGCGAGATATCCGCCCAGGTTCTTTTGAGTGTCTTCATATCTATTCCTCTGTTGATTTCATCGAAAACGCGGAGATATCCGCGCGCAGTACCATCCGGCCCTCAAAGCTCAGCTCTGCGCGGACGGGCGCAAGCGGCTCCTGCGAGAACCATGTGTCGACGACAAGCTCCTTTTCCTCGTAGCCCATCCGATAGGTCGTGCGCAGAAGGCTGTCCTCCGTGCCGGTCGCGTCGATGTACTCCCCCGCCCAGCACTGTCCCAGAACATAGGGCGCGGCCAGCGGCGCAAGATTTCCATTTGCCAGCGAGCCAAGGCCGAGCTGCATCCCGTCATAGGAAACGGACGCTGCAGTATCCTTGACCTGCGCCTGAATGCCCGCGATCGACTCCGGCTCCGTCACAGTGACGGATGCGCCTGTTTCAGGCGAGAATACGCAGTCCAGCGTGAAGGACGCGGCGCTCTCGCCGTAGTCCGCCGTAATGGCGGCGGTGAACGAGCAGCCGCCGGACTGCAGAAGCGCCGTGCGGAACGTCAGCGGCGGCTGGGCCGGACGTTTGGCCGAGCAGGCCGACAGGAGCATGGGAACCGTGCAGAGAAGAAGCGCCAGTTTTTTTCGCAACAAATATCACCCTTATGGCAGAAGTCGCGGAATGCGCAGCAGCAGATCCTCCGGCACCATGCCATACTCCCCCAGCTCCTGCGCCGCAAGATCGGCGGCGGAGCCGTGCAGCCATGCGGCTGCGGCAGCTGCCTCCAGCGGCATGATATGCTGGCCCAGAAGCGACACGAGCATCCCGGCGAGCACGTCGCCGCTGCCGCCGGCCGCGAGGCCGGGGTTTCCTGTATGGTTTACATAAACATTCAAGCCGTCGGTAATGACCGTCCGGCTGCCTTGAGCAGAGGACGGCGTGCGTCCGGTCCGCGAGGCGCATCGCCTCCTGCGTCCGGTCGGCTGCCCTGGGGTCGCCGCCCAGCCGCAAAAACTCGCCGTCATGCGGCGTAAGCACGACCGGACAGGCACATCCGCGCAACACATCTATATGCGGCGCAGCGGCGTTTATGCCGTCCGCGTCCAGAACGAGCGGCGCGCGGCAGACGGAAAGGACCGCCTGCACCAGCCGTGTCAGCTCCTCCGAGCGGCCAAGACCGGGGCCGAGCAGCACAGCGTCCATTTCGGGAAGCCGCGCTGTAATCGCAGGCAGCGCGGCCATGCAGAGCCGCCCTGCCACGTCGCACGGGAGTGGAAAGACGATCTCGCTCCCCGCGCCTGCGGCGATGATCGGATAGATTTTCTCCGGCACGCCGAGATACACAAGGCCGCTGCCCGTGCGGAGCGCGGCCTTTGCCGCAAGCCTTGCCGCGCCGGTCAGTCCCTCGGAGCCGCAGAGCAGAAGGACTCTGCCGTAATCACCCTTGTGGCTCTCCCGCCGCCGGACCGGCAGCAGCTCCCCAATCAGCTTCCTGTTCGTGCATTGCGCTGTCCACGCAGGTCTTGCCATTTCCGCAGCCCTCCATATTAAAAATTATAGCTTCTTTTCGAGCAGCACGAGCCGCACATTCGGAATGCTGTTGAACGCGCACGGCACGATGTCCGCCTCCTGGTAGCCGAGCCGCGCGTATAAGCGCCGCGCGGCAGCGTTTTTTCGTTGGTATCCATCCGCAGCACGGTGCAGCCCAGCGCTTTCGCCGTATCCTCATAGAATTGCACGAACGCGCAGCCCGATGCCCCGGCCGGAGAGGTCGGGATCGACGGTCAGCGTGTGCAGGACGAAAACATCCCTGTCCTCCGCCGCATAGGCCCAGCGGCCCTCCGTGTAGACGTCCACCTGCCTCTGATTGAGAATGCCGGAGGCCGCGACGCGGCCCTCTGACTCGCAGACGTACAGGTCGCCGCGCGCAAGCGCCTGCTCGGCGTCAAATCGGATCGGATATACACCCGTGACCCAGCCGATGGTCACGCGGCCCGCGTCCTCCTGCGCGTGGAGCCTGTCATAGGTCGCCGTTACGGCGTCAAGGTCAGACGCGGCTGCTTTCCGAAAGGTCAGCGTTTTTGTTTCCATTTCTTTGCTTCCTCTTTTCCAAAAGCTGTCCGACCAGATGCAGCACCTGCTTCTGGTACTTCCACAGCAAAAACGCAATGCTCAGCATCAGCACGACCAGCACAGCAGAACCGATCCAGTCGCCGTGGATCAGATTGCTGCCCAGCCAACAGTAAACCAGCGTGCTGAACGCGCTGCCGAAGAACATGGCAAGCGTAAATTCCCACGGCTTCAGCCGGGAGCGGCTGGCGGCAATGGGGATAAAGCCGTTCGGGATGAGCGGCAGGAAGCAGAGCGTCACGACCATATAGGCCGGATGCTCAGACTTCGCAACGATGTCGAGTTTGTCCGAGCTGTTGTCCGGCAGGAGCTTATCGAGGTACTTCCCCAGACGCTGGTAGAGCGTAAAGCTGATGCCATGCGCAAGGGAGGACGAGACGAGGCAGATGGCGAACGCGCGCCAGACGCCGTAGACCACGCCGGCAGCCACATTGACGATCACGCCGGAAATGACGATGGACCAGACCTGCACCATCTGCAAAAGCGCCATATACAAAATGCCGGTGAACGACATATCGCGGCTCAGATACGCCTCCAGCGCCTCTTCGTCGCCGCTGCGCAGCAGAGGAATGATATCCGGCATCGTCTGCCGCACCACCAGATAGACCAGCAGCAGCGCCGCCAGCACAAAAAGTGCCATGATGCCGCCGCGGATAATCTTTGTTTTCTTCATCATGAACCGTGCTCCAAATTGGAATGGAATTGATTTTACCACAATCGCGAAGAAATTGCAATCACGCGCACAGGCAAAATATACAAATTATGGATTATATTAAAGCGTACCATAGTCGACGCCCCGGATCCCCTCAAGCTGCGTACAGACAAAATCCAGATAGTCCTTTGTCGTTGCCATGGCGTCCCCCTCCTGTTTTTCTGATGCAGTGATTATATCTGCGTGCATTCAGCCTGTCAAGGCAGAAAACAGGGCTGGAAAACGCGGCGGTTCCGTGGTAAGATACGCGCAGACCGATAAGAAAGAAGGGGTTGTTCTGCTGTATCTCGGGCTGCTGCTTCTGGCCGGTATTTTGCAGGGCGTCATGGTTTCGCTCAATGGCCAGATGGGCAATTATTTCAGTCTGTTCGGCATCTGCTTTTTTGTGCACGCGATCGCGCTCGTGCTGCTGCTTGCATATCTGCTGGCAAAGCGGCAGACGCTGCGGTTCGCGGGTGCGCCGTGGTACGTGTATCTGGTCGGCGTGATGGGCATCGCCATCGTCGCCTCGTCCAGCTGGTGCACACTGCACGTCGGCGCGAGCGCGTTCATGGCGCTTTCGACTGCCGGACAGCTCGTCTCCTCCGCGTTGATCGACCGGTTCGGCCTGTTCGGTATGCCAGTCACGCGCATCCGGAAGCGGCAGCTGCCGGGGTACGCGCTGGTGCTGCTGGGCGTGCTTCTGGTCGTTCTGAACTGAGGGAGGGCTGCAAAATGATCTATTATCTGACCGCCTTGATTAACGGCTTTTTCAACTCCGTCAACCGTATGACGAACGTCCGCGCCGGAAAGCTGTTCGGCACGGCAAACGGTGCGCTCATCAACTATGTGGAGGCGACGGTTCTGTCGCTGCTGCTGATGCTCGTGCTGAAAAACGGGAAGGAGCTGTCGTGGGGCTATATTGTATCCGTCCCATGGTGGGTGTATCTCGGAAGCATCTGCGGGCTGCTGGCGCAGCTTCTGCAGATCGTCGGGACGCTGCGCTCGAACACGCTCGTTTCGTCAATTCTCATGCTGGCAGGCAATCTGGGGATGTCGCTGACGCTCGATTACGTGTTTTACGGAACGTTCAGCCTGCTGCGCGCGATAGGGATCTTCCTCATTCTGGCCGGTATGGCCTTGGTGGAAAAGGAGAAAACGGCAGAGGCGCAGACTGCAGCTGAAGAAAAGTAACGCTCCGCGTGCGGAACAAGCAGCAGCGCGGCTGTCCGGTTGAAGGGACAGCCGCGCTGCTGCTTGTTTTATTTCGCGCCCGGATACAGGCATTCAATGCCGTGCTCGGCAAAATAATCGAGCCATGCTTTGCTGGGCGCGGCATTGGTCACGATGGTGTCAAACACGTTCAGCGGAGCGATGTCGATGAACGAGATCTTGTCGAACTTACTGCTGTCGAGGATCAGGATCCGCGTTTTCGCGCAGCGCAGCATGGACTGCTTCGTCTGCGAGTGGAACTCGGAGGAATCCGTGACCCCGGATTCCAGATCGATGCCCTTGCAGCTCATCACGGCCTTGTCAACGTGGTAGCGCCGCAGTGCCTGCTGCGTCTGGTCGCCGACGAGGGCCAGCGATTCCGGCTTGAGCCGCCCGCCGGTCAGGAGGATCGTCCAGCCCTCCACGTCGCTCAGCTCCACGACCAGCTCGACCGAATTCGTGATGACGGTCAGGTTTTTCTTTTCCTTGAGCTTTTTTGCCAGATATAAGGATGTGGAGCTGTCGTCGAGCATCAGATGGTCGCCGTCCTCTATGAGGCGGCTGGCAATGGCTGCGATCTGATTTTTCGCTTCCACGTTGGTCTTGTTCCGGATGGTATAGGACAGGTCTGTCTTCGTGCTGTTGCCGAGGATCGCGCCGCCGTAGGTCTTGGTGGCGTATCCTTCCTTTTCCAGCTTGTCCAGATCGCGGCGGATCGTCTCCTCCGTGACATGATAATAGGCGGCAAGGTCGCTGACGAGGACGCGCTGCTCGGCGCGGAGCTTGTCGAGGATCTCATTTTTTCTCTCGATAGCCAGCATTTTAGGATCCCTCTTCTTTCCTGTGGCAATCCCACATAAAACAACATCAGTATAGCACGTGTGGTGTGGGAAAGCAAGCAGAGCTTTTCGCGGAATGGAAGAAAAAGTTGCGCAAAGCAGCCGATTCCGCTTGAAAAATGCGCTGCTATCTGATAAATTAAAGAAGTCGAATTATGTAAATCAATGTCGAAGCTGGAGCGTTTGTGCCATGGTCTTTTCCAATCTGATCTTTCTGTATCTGTTTCTGCCGGTCTGCCTCATTGCGTATTTCTTCTGCCCGGGCATCCGCGCGAAGAACGCTGTGCTGATCCTGTTCAGCCTGATCTTCTACGCGTGGGGTGAGCCGGTCTATCTGCTTCTGATGATCGCCTCCGCCGCGGTCAACTGGTACTTCGGCCTGCTCATCGAGCGCAGGCGGAAAAAGATTTTTCTGATTCTTGCGCTGGTATTGGATCTCGGCTGTCTGGCGGTATTCAAATACGCGGGCTTTTTCGTGGAGAATCTGAACGCGGTTTTCGGCGCGTCCATCCCCGTCCCGCAGATCGCGCTGCCCATCGGCATCTCCTTCTATACCTTTCAGGCGCTTTCCTATACGGTCGACGTCTGGCGCGGCGATGTTCCGGCGCAGCGCTCGTTTGCAAAGCTCCTGCTCTACATCTCGCTCTTCCCGCAGCTGATCGCCGGGCCTATCGTCCGCTATTCGGATGTCGCCGCACAGATCGACGACCGGCAGTTTGACGCCTCCGAGGCGTTCTACGGCGCGACGCGCTTCTGCATCGGCCTTGCCAAAAAGGTGCTTCTGGCCGACGCGGCGGGCAAGGTCGCCTCGCAGATCCTGGACGCAGTCTCGCGTCCAACACAACAGTCGCCGCGTGGCTCGGCATTCTGCTGTATACGTTTGAAATCTATTTTGATTTCTCCGGCTATTCCGACATGGCCATCGGCATGGGGCGTATCTTCGGCTTCAAATATATGGAGAACTTCCGCCTGCCGTATACCGCGGTGTCCATCACCGATTTCTGGCGGCGCTGGCACATTTCGCTCTCCTCCTTCTTCCGCGATTACGTCTATATCCCGCTGGGCGGCAAGAAAAAGCACAGGCTGCTCAACATGGCGATCGTCTGGGCGCTGACGGGGATGTGGCACGGCGCAAGCTGGAACTTTGTGCTCTGGGGGCTGTATTTCTTCGTGATCCTCGCGATTGAAAAGCAGGTGGGAGAAAAATCGATGCGGCGCGTGCCGTATCTGCTGCGCAGGCTCGGCACGATGCTGCTGATCATCTTCGGCTGGAACATTTTCTATTACACCGACATGACGCGGCTCGTGCAGAACTTCGGCGTGATGTTCGGGCTTTACGGCGCAGGCTTTTCCAACGCGCAGGCCGGCATCCAGCTGACGAACAATCTGCCGCTGCTGCTCCTCTGCGCCATTGGCGCAACGTCCATCCCGCGCAATCTCGGCAGCCTGTTCGGCGGCGTGTGCGCGCAGGGCGGAAAAAGAGCGGGCAGATCGTCTATGCCGCCGTTTCGTTCGTGTTTGACGCGGCGCTGCTCGCGCTGTCCACGATCGCGCTGGTCGGCTCGACCTATAACGCGTTTTTGTATTTCCGGTTTTAAGGAGGCGGGCTTATGAAAAAAGTATATACGGCGCTTCTGCTGATCCTGCTTGCCGCCATGTTCTCGGTCGGGGTCTATTCGCTGGCCGACTATGACGCGACAGGCTCCGTGTCCGAAAAGCGGGAGTTCGTCAAGCCGGAATTCTCCGTCAAATCGCTGCTGGACGGGACGTATATCCCCGCGCTGGAGCAGTATTATTCCGACACATTCCCGGGCCGCGAATCGCTGTTGCAGGCGAACCGGACGCTCAATAAATTCTATTATTACTCCGGCAGCGGCGAAGACAGCGTACTGATCCTCAACCAGACGGATTCTGCCGCACAGGGCGGCGAATCGCTTGACGCCGTGCAGCGGGCCAACGGCCAGACCCCGCAGCCGGAGCAGACAGAGCCTGCCGCGCCGGATACAACGCCGGAACCGCAGCCGGATACAACGCCGGAACCGGCAGATTCGACGCAGCCGCCCGAACCGCCGGAGGAGCAGCCCGAAGAGCAGCCGGAGGCCGACCCGGAGCTTGACACGCCGGAGGAATCCGACGCCAGCTACGCTGGCTCCGTGGTCGTCGTGGGCGACCGCGCGATGGAAATTCCCACGCGGCTGGACGATCTCATCACCAGCTACGCGGGCGCGATTGATAATTTAGCCAATGCCATGGGGCCAGACGTGCGCACGATCTCGCTGATCACACCGAACGGCGGCGAATTTTACTCGCCCGAGAGCCTGCACACCGGTGAGCACAGCCAGAAGGACATGATCGAATTCTGCTACAGCCAGATGGATGACAAGATTATCACGGTCGATGCTTATTCCAAGCTCCGCAGCCACACGGACGAATATATTTATTTCCGCACTGACCACCACTGGACGCAGCTGGGGGCATATTATGCCTACACTGCCTTCTGCGAAGCCGCAGGCTTTGAAGCCGTTCCGCTGGAGCAGTTCCAGACGGGCCGCTACGACACCTTCCTCGGCTCCATGTACGGCTTTACCGAGGGATATCCGCAGAGCGAGGTGCTGAAGCAGCACCCGGATTATCTGGAATACTATCTGCCCATCGCCGACACCCATGCGCGGTATTACGCAAACGGGAATCTCGAAAACGGCACGCCGGTGAGCGTCGTGTATACGGAGCTGGGCGATTCCGTTTCGAATAAATATCTCTGCTTCATCGGCGGCGATACGCCCATCTGCATCGTCGAAAGCGACGTACCGGGGCCGACGTGCATTGTATTGAAGGAATCCTACGGTCAACGCGTTCGTGCCGTCCTCACGAGCCATTATGGACGCATCATCGTCATCGACCCGCGCGAATTCAACCGCGACGGCAAGCCGAGCCTGAATCTGGCCGAATTTGCCGCCGATCAGGGCGTGGACGATCTGATCGTCATCAACTATCCCTACATGATCAACAGCAAGGCGTTTATCCGCTATCTAAACGCCTTGGCCGGCGTACAATAAATTTATGATAAATTTATGAGGTGAATGTTATGGAATACCGGAAGCTGCCTCATGGGGACGAGCAGATCAGCGTGATCGGCCTCGGAACCTCCGTCGTCGGAGAGCGCTCCGTTCAAAACGTCGTGGAGACGGTGACGTTTGCGCTGGACAACGGCGTCAATTATATCGATCTTGCGGGCGGCCACGCCGCCATTTTCCCCGGCATCGGCGAAGCCCTTGCCGGACGGCGGAAGGACGCGTATGTACAGCTGCATTTCGGCGCGGACTATACCTCCGGCGAATATGGCTGGAACCCGACGCTGGACGGCGTCAAAAAATCCGTCGCATGGCAGCTGGCGCAGCTGAAAACCGATTATATCGACTTCGGCTTCATGCACTGTCTGGATGAGGCCGGCGATCTGGAGGATTATGAGCGGAACGGCATTCTGCGCTATCTGCTTGATCTGAAAGCGCAGGGCGTTGTGAAGCACATCGGCCTGTCCACCCATGCGCCGAAGCTGGCAAACCGCGTGCTGGACATGGGCATTCTCGACATGATGATGTTCTCCATCAATCCGATGTACGACTACGGCCGCGGCGAGTTCTCCATCGGCAGCGCCTCCGAGCGCTACAGACTCTATACCCGCTGCGAAAAGGAGGGCGTCGGCATCTCCGTCATGAAGCCGTTCAACGCGGGCCAGCTGCTCGACGCGAAAAAATCCCCGTTCGGACAGGCGCTCACGCCTGCGCAGTGCATTCAGTACGCGCTCGACCGCCCCGCCGTTCTGACCGTCATGCAGGGCGCAGCCAATGTGGAGGAGCTGAAGCGAAATCTTTCCTATCTCGACGCGAGCGCGCAGGAGCGGGACTATTCCGTCATTGCCACCCTCACGCCGAAGGACACGAAGGGCACGTGCGTATACTGCAAGCACTGCCACCCCTGTCCGGCAGGACTGGATATCGGCCTGATCAACAAGTATTACGACCTGTCCCGGCTGGGCGACGTGCTGGCGAAGGAGCACTATCTGACGCTCGAAAAGGCTGCCTCCGACTGCCTGCAATGCGGCCACTGCAACAGCCGCTGTCCCTTCTCCGTCGACCAGATGGCGCGGATGGAAGAGATTCAAGCGTATTTTGGAAAATAGCATCTGCCCCCAAGGCTCCCTGCGGCGGCTGTATGGGTCGATGCCGTTCACAGCCGTTCGCGGCAAAGGAGCGTTACGGATGTGGGTCTGCCGCTTGCCGGTGCACATTGCCCCGGCAGGATGCACCGTTTTTTACGAAACTCCGCGGCGAATTCATAACTTCCCAACGGGCCGATGTGGGCATCGGCCCCTACAAGCGCATTGGGATGTCCCTACGGATTCGCCGTGGTTTTTTTAATAAATCCACGGCATCCCGCCGGGCGGAGCAAAGCCCCGCCCCTACCAACTACGGTTGGTTGACGCGTTCAAACAAAGAAAGGAGCTGCCATGCGCTCGATGCTGCCTGACCGGGACGTTCTTGTCCGGACGATCCGCATTCCGGCGGCGCACGGGAGTATCCCGGCGCTGCTGCTCTTGCCGCGCAGTTCGGCTTTGACAGGGTGCTCTGCATCTGCGATGCGGACAATGCCGCGTCCGAAACGGTCATTTTTGAAAAACGGCGGCGTTCTGGAAGACGAGCGCTATGACCCGGAAGAGGCCGTCACCGTCCGCCGCTATTGGATCGATCTTCCCAAATAAATAGAGGCCCGGTGGGAAGCGCTTCTTCTCTCCGGGCCGCTGTCTGTTATATGGACGGCCAAATGTAATGTATTGATAATTCCCGCCCCATCTGTTACAGTATAGAAAAAAAGCAAGGAGCACACTATGAATATTCTGATCTGCAATGTCGGCAGTACGTCGCTGAAATACCAGCTGTTCCGTATGCCTGAGGAGCTTGTGCTGGCTTCCGGCGGGGCTGAGCGTGTCGGCGCGGGCGAGGGGCGGTTTTACGCCAAAACGCATGAAAACGGCGCGCTGACCGACGAAAGCGCTGTCTTCCCCACGCACCGCGAGGCCATTGCGCGTATGCTGCGGCAGCTGACCGACACGGTTCTTCCCGATCTGTCCGCGCTGGACTGCGTGGGCTTCAAGGTCGTGTTGGCAAAGGGCATAAGCGGCGTGCAGGTTCTGACGGACGATGTGCTTTCCAGCATGGAGCGTTCAGCTCCATCGCACCCGCGCACAATCCGCCGTATCTCACCGCCATCCGGCAGTTCCGTGCGCTGCTGCCCGGTACGCCGCTCATCGGCGCGTTCGAAACGGCGTTCCACCGCACCATGCCGCCGGAGGCGTACTATTATTCCATTCCGATCGAGATTTCCCGCAACTATGACATCCGCCGCAACGGCTTCCACGGCGCATCCATCGAATATATGACCGAGTGGACACAGGAGCGGATGGAACGGGAGGACTTGAAGCTCGTCGTGTGCCACCTGGGCGGCAGCGGGAGCATCTGCGCCGTCAAAAACGGAAAATCGCTCGATACCTCGCTTGGCCTGACGCTGCAATGCGGCACGATGCACAACAACCGCTGCGGCGATATCGACCCCTATATCATCTTCTATCTGGTCGAATCCTGCGGCATGACGCTCGAGGAGGTCAAGCAGATGCTCCAGACGAGGAGCGGACTTTACGGGATGTCCGGCGGAGCGGGCCGCGATCTGCGCGACGTGCAGGCGGCAGCCGAGGCCGGAAACGAGGACGCGGAGCTGGCCATCCGCGCATACTGCTATTCGATCAAAAAATACATCGGCGCATACGCCGCAGTCATGGGCGGGCTGGACGCGATCGTCTTCGGCGGCGGCATCGGCCTGAACAGCCCGCTCGTGCGGGCGCTGAGTCTGGAGGGTCTGGAATTTCTGGGTGTCCGGCTCGACGGCTTCAAAAACCGTATGGCGATTGCCGGAATGGATATCTCCATGGAGGACGCCCCCGTCCGCGTCTTCACCGTCCATACCGACGAGGAGATCATCGTCGCCCGAAAGGCGGCGGCACTGTTGGCTACACATTGATAAACAACTTCATCCGAGAGCTGTTTCCGGCAGCTCTCGGATTTTTTTGAAGAAACTTGGGACAGAGGTGAGAGTTTTTTCGATTTCATGTACCTATATAAGTGAAAGAGCCTGACTTCAGGAAAAGGAAAGGAGGCTTCCACCACTATGTACGATACCGCAAGACGGGTCGCACTCGTCAAGCAGCGGGTGCGGGAAAACACCCGCCGGAGGCAGCGGCGCGAGGTAATAAGCCTCTCCGCAGCGTGTATGCTGCTGTTCGCGGTGCTGATGCAGGCGGCGGGCACGGTCGTCGGG
>ENA-OQCO01000674-OQCO01000674.1-human-gut-metagenome-genome-assembly--contig:-NODE-674-length-17393-cov-2.698830_pt1 | contig 17393 bp, 18 predicted proteins | sample MGYA00242500_ERZ504582 | MGnify/ENA primary metagenome ERZ504582 (study PRJEB26092, sample SAMD00036346) | human gut metagenome | host: Homo sapiens | study: EMG produced TPA metagenomics assembly of...
TTGAGACCAGTCTTTTCACCTATCTTAGTAACCCCTGGAATATTGTCGGACTTGTCACCCATGAGGGCCTTAAGATCGACGAATTGAGCTGGAGTAATCCCCATTTTCTCCATGAGATAGTCAGGAGTGAAGGCCTCAAACTCAGCTACGCCTTTCTTCGAAATCTCAACGACTGTATTTTCATCAGTCAGCTGAATCAAGTCTTTATCCCCAGAAACAACAGTAATTTGAAAGGCCTCACTAGTATTTTCAGCCATCTTAGCTAAGGTACCGATAATGTCATCTGCTTCGTACTGAGCCAAGTCATAATAGGCAATGCCACGTGCAGCCAACATCTCACGGATATAAGGGAGCTGTTCACGGAATTCCTCTGGAGTCTTGGCACGACCAGCTTTATAGTCCGCAAACATCTCTGTACGGAAAGTTGTTTTTCCCGCATCAAAAGCTACTAAGACATGGGTCGGCTGAATACGCTCAAGTAGGTTGTCCAACATAAGGTGAAAGCCGTAGATGGCATTGGTATGAAGGCCGTTATTGTTACGAAAACGGTCAATTTGATTATAGAGTGCGAAAAAAGCACGAAAGGCAACGGACGAACCGTCGATTAATAGTAATTTTTTTTGATTAGTCATAGGTTTATTATAGCATAGATGGGTGCATTGGTTTTGATTGAAAATCTCTTATTTTGAGAAGACTGTTTTGTAAAATAAACATTTATAAATAATAAGCCATAAGGAAAATTGTCCATCGACAAATTTTAGAACGAATCAGTCAACAGTATTGTTACAGGTATTTCCCAGCTCCACGTCCTATAGTGAAATATGCTATAATAGGAGCTATGAACACAAAGATTTTAGACCAATTAGAATTTAACAAGGTCAAAGACCAGTTCACAGAATACCTGCAGACCGAACAGGCTCAGGCGGAGTTACGTGACTTGGTGCCTATGACCAATCCAGAAAGAATTCAAAACCAATTTACAGAAATCCAAGAAATGTCTGATATTTTCGTAGAGCATCATGGCTTTGCCATTGGTAGCTTAAGAGATATTTCTGAGCCCTTGCGTCGCTTGGAACTGGATGCTGACCTCAACATCCAGGAGCTCATTGCTATCAAGAAGGTCTTGCAAGCTTCAGCTGACCTTAGCCGCTTCTACGCTGACCTTGAAAATGTTGAACTCATCGCTCTTAAACGTCTTTTTGAAAAGATTGAGGCCTTTCCAAGTCTACAAGGTAGTCTTCAAAGTATTAATGATGGTGGTTTTATTGAGCATTTTGCTAGTCCTGAGTTGCAAAATATCCGTCGTCAACTTAAGGCTTGTGATGATGCCATTCGCCAGACCTTGCAAGACATTCTCAAGAAATCTGGGCACATGTTAGCTGAGAACTTAATTGCTAGTCGTAATGGCCGTTCAGTACTTCCTGTCAAAAATACCTACCGTAACCGTATTGCGGGGGTTGTTCATGACATCTCAAGCTCTGGGAACACAGTGTATATCGAGCCACGAGCCGTTATCCAGCTTAACGAAAAAATTACACAATTACGTGCAGACGAGCGCCATGAGATGGCACGTATCCTACATGAACTGTCTGATCAACTCCGTCCACATACTGCTGCCATCGCTAACAACGCTTGGATTTTGGGCCATATGGACTTCATTAGAGGAAAATACCTCTATCTCCATGATAAAAAGGCAATTATTCCAGAGATTAGTGACAACCAAACACTCCAACTGCTTAACGTTCGTCACCCTCTTTTAATCAATCCAGTAGCCAACGATTTGCGCTTTGATGAGGATCTCACGGTCATTGTCATTACAGGTCCCAATACTGGTGGTAAAACGGTCATGCTTAAAACTCTAGGACTAGCTCAACTAATGGCTCAATCTGGTCTGCCAATTTTGGCTGATAAGGGCAGTCGTGTAGCCATTTTCCAAGAGATTTTTGCGGATATCGGAGACGAACAGTCTATCGAACAGAGCTTGTCAACTTTCTCTAGTCACATGACGCACATTGTCGAGATTTTGAACACTGCCGACAGCAATAGCTTGGTCTTGGTCGATGAGCTTGGGGCTGGTACCGACCCTCAGGAAGGGGCTAGTCTAGCCATGGCAATCCTAGAGCACCTCCGTTTGAGCCAGATTAAGACCATGGCTACTACTCACTATCCTGAGCTTAAGGCCTATGGGATTGAGACACAACATGTGGAAAATGCTAGCATGGAGTTTGACACAGCAACTCTAAGACCTACCTATCGCTTTATGCAAGGGGTTCCTGGTCGCTCTAACGCTTTTGAGATTGCTCGCCGCCTCGGTTTGAATGAGATTATTGTTAAGGAAGCAGAAAACCTCACTGATACGGATAGTGATGTCAACCGTATCATCGAGCAACTTGAAGCCCAAACTGTAGAAACACAAAAACGTCTGGAGCACATCAAGGACGTTGAGCAAGAGAACCTTAAATTCAACCGTGCGGTCAAGAAACTCTATAATGAATTCTCCCATGAGTACGACAAGGAACTCGAAAAGGCTCAAAAAGAAATTCAAGAGATGGTGGATACAGCTTTAGCTGAAAGCGATAGTATTCTCAAAAATCTCCATGATAAGAGTCAACTCAAGCCTCATGAAGTTATCGACGCCAAAGGGAAACTTAAGAAACTTGCCGCACAAGTCGACCTTTCTAAGAACAAGGTTCTTCGTAAAGCCAAGAAAGAAAAGGCTGCGCGTGCCCCTCGTGTCGGTGATGATATCATCGTTACTGCCTATGGGCAACGTGGTACGCTCACCAGTCAAGCCAAAAATGGTAACTGGGAAGCTCAAGTGGGTCTCATCAAGATGAGCCTAAAGGCAGACGAATTCACTCTGGTTCGTACCCAAGCAGAAGCACAACAACCCAAGAAAAAACAAATTAATGTGGTTAAAAAAGCCAAGAAGACATCTTCTGATGGGCCTCGTGCCCGTCTAGACCTTCGTGGGAAACGTTACGAAGAAGCCATGCAAGAGCTCGATGCCTTTATTGACCAAGCTCTACTTAACAACATGAGTCAGGTGGAAATCATCCACGGTATTGGTACCGGTGTCATCCGAGATGCTGTAACCAAATATCTCCGCCGTCATCGCCATGTTAAAAATTTTGAATATGCCCCACAAAGTGCTGGTGGTTCCGGATGTACCATCGCAACCTTGGGTTAAAACTAATTAAGAGAGACTGAGACACTATGTCCAGTCTTTTTCATATATCTCAAATCCAAACACAAAAAAGTCTCCCTTAAGCAAGGAAGACGTCTGTTTTCTATATCACACTTGTCCACAAGTGTTGGATAATCTGGCTAACTGGAAAATTCCAATTAATTAAAAGACGCAAAACCCAGCTAGATGACAAGACCGTTTGAATATTGTTTATGGGAACGGTCGCAAGGATATTCCCCAACATCGTCAAAGGTACCAGACTTACCAAGGAAGCCAAAACACCGCCTATCACTTTGAACCGTGTCTGATCAAGGCGCTCAATTCTCACAAAATGGAAGAAAATCCCAAGAAAACGCAAACCATAATAGGCCACACAATAAATGGCGAAGTAGGCGACGCCCGCATAATAGACACGGTCAAGTGAGAAGATATTCTGGTCTGTAAAAAAAGCTACACTGGCATCTTTAGTTGGATTAGTATAAGGTACCCAAAGATTGATAGCCTCTCCTAGAGACTTATAAAAATAGGCCGCGACGCACATGGCGATAATGACTGAAACCACGTAATAGGCTTGCATAAAGAGACCTCTTCGGTAGCCAATATAGAAATTCCAAGCCATGAGGGCTAAGACAAGGAGTCCAATCATGCGTCTTCCTCATCGTCATCACTTTGAGCTGTCGCCTTGACCTTAAGTTGTTCGAGTTGCTTAGCTCTCAAAATTTCCAACTCTTTTTCCATATCTTCAACTTGAATTTCACGTTCCAACTGAGTCGACAAAGAGTTAATGGCCATTAGGATAGCAATCGTTTCATTATCAGCATTTTTCATCTGCTTTTTAATAATTTTATATTTTTCATAAGCAACACGCTCCACCTCTTCCATGAATAAGTTATCCTTATCAGTTGTTAGCGTGAGATTTTTTTCTCCAAAATGAAATTTGTAACGGTTTTTGTTTGCCATTTGCTTATTAACTGCCTAATCAATGGTGGACATGGAGTCTCCACCGCAGCTTCTCCTTATTTTTGTTTTTAGCACCCTTTTTAGTCAGATTTTAACACCTTCTCCAGGGCGTGTTCGACACATAAATACCAACTGACTCCTCCAATCATCGAAAAAAAGAGCAGAATTTGGCATTCTCTTTCTAATCATTATATCCTAAATTTTAAATTTCGTAAATTTTAGACTTTGTTCTTCTCCAGAAAAATCATTTTTCAAGGATCCCTAACCTGTAAAATATCTACCAATTTTCCTTTTTTGTGCTAAAATAGATTCCATGGGCACAATCGTATTAAAAATGACAGCAGAGCAGATTTCAGTACTCCAGAAGGATCTAGCAAGCTATGCAACTGCGACTAAAAATCCATACGCTTTTTTTTCAGCCAAGGTCGATGGAACAAGTGTCATCGCCTATACTTCAGGCAAGGTGACCTTCCAGGGTGCTAAACCAGAAATCCTAGCTAGCCGTTTTGGTTACCAAGCTGAGCCTAAGCAGTCACCTGATGGGCAAAACCTAGCCCTAATTGGATCAGACGAAGTCGGAAACGGCTCCTATTTTGGTGGTTTGGCTGTTGTAGCTAGCCTAGTTACTCCCGCTGACCATGCTTTTTTGAAATCTCTAGGAGTCGACGATTCTAAAAATCTAAATGATAGCAAGATTCGTCAGATTGCACCTCTCTTGGAGGAGAAAATTCCCCACAAAGCACTCCTACTTTCTCCTAGAAAGTACAATGAGGTAGTTGGAGACGGTAAAGCTCACAATGCTGTATCCGTCAAAGTAGCCCTCCACAATCAGGCTATTTTCCTACTATTACAATCTGGTGCTAAACCAGATAAGATTGTCATTGATGCTTTTATCAGTGAGAAGAATTATCAAAAATACCTCAAGAACGAACGCAATCACTTTGAATTCCCCATCACTCTAGAAGAAAAGGCTGAAGGTAAATACTTGGCCGTCGCGGTGAGCTCTATCATTGCTCGCAACCTCTTCCTGGAAAATCTGGATAAACTCAGCCAAGAGGTGGGTTACACCCTTCCTTCAGGTGCTGGTGCCAAGTCAGACCAGGTCGCTGCTAAACTCCTTCAAGCTTATGGAGACCAGGCTCTCCAGACTACTGCTAAATATCATTTTGCCAATACTAAAAAAGCCTACCAACGCTTAAAATAAACCTGAAAGGGAAAGGCCTTAACTATGCAAAACAAATGGACCCGATATTTCCTCACTTTTCTTCATGAATGGGGACTCTTCATTCTCTTTATCAGTCTCTTCCTCTTGACCCGTCTCTTCCTCTGGCTCCCTGTTCAGGTTGAAGGACACTCAATGGATCCTACCCTAGCAGATGGACAACGTGTGATCGTTTTAAAACACACGTCCATTGAGCGTTTTGACATTGTCGTTGCCAAGGAAGTTGAAAATGGTAAGACTAAACAAATCGTAAAACGTATCATCGGTATGCCAGGTGATACCATTACCTATCAAAACGATAAACTTACTATCAATGGTAAAGAAGTTAAGGAAGAATACCTCAAAGAATTCCACGCTGCCTTTGCTAAGGATAAACTCCAAAAAGAGTACGCCTACAGCGACTACTTCCAACAACTGGCTAAGGAATCAAAGGCCTTCACTGTCAATGCTGACAAAAACACTACTTTTTCTGTCACTGTTCCTGAAGGCAAATATTTCTTACTCGGAGATAACCGTATCGTTTCAAAAGATAGCCGCGAAGTTGGTTACTTTGACAAGAGTGCTCTTGTCGGGGAAGTCAAATTCCGCTTCTGGCCACTTGATAAAATTGGCACAGTTGAGGACAACTAAGAACACTAAATAAGATAAGGTTGGGGAGACCCAACCTTATTATGTATCTAGGAAAAAACACATGCAAGAATTTTATTTTTCAGGAACTATCGAGCGCATCATTTTTGAAAATGCCAGTAATTTTTTTCGTATCCTACTCTTAGAAATTGATGAAACTGACAGTGATTTTGAAGACTATGAAATCATTGTTACTGGAACTATGGGGGATATCATGGAGGGGGAAGACTATACCTTCTGGGGTCAGCTAACCAATCACCCCAAATATGGTAAACAACTCCAAATGACTCGCTACGAGCGTTCAAAACCCTCTGCCAGTGGCCTTATCAAATATTTCTCCAGTGATAATTTCAAAGGAATCGGTAAGAAAACGGCCGAGCGTATTGTCGAGATTTATGGCGAAGACCCTATTGACAAGATTCTCGAAGACCCTAGTAAATTAGAACAGATTCCTAATCTGTCCAAGGTAAACCGAGAAGCCTTCCTTGCAAAATTAAAAATCAACTATGGTACTGAACAAATCTTGTCCAAACTTTCCAGCTATGGACTCACACCAAAGGCTGCCTCACAAATTTTCAACCAATATAAGGAAGAATCACTTAACCTTATCGAAAAATATCCTTATCTCTTGGTAGAGGAAGTCCAGGGAATTGGATTTAAAATGGCCGATCAACTAGCCGAACGCCTAGGGATTGCTAGCGATGCTCCTGAGCGTTTACGAGCCGCCCTAATTCACTGTCTGCTAGAAGCTAGTATGGAAGAAGGGGACACCTACATCGAAGCCAAGTCCTTGCTTGAACGGACTATCATTCTTTTGGAAAGTTCTCGCCAGATTGAACTTGACCCTGCCTTGGTTGCTCACCAATTAACCAACCTCATCCAAGAGGATAAGGTGCAAAATATAGAGACTAAAATTTTTGATAATACCCTATATTTTGCAGAACAGGGCATCTATACCCACCTAACTCGTATCACGAAAGACCAGCCTGACATCAGTGCTGAGGACAAAATCCAAGCAAGTCTTGAAAGGGTGGAAGATGAGCTTGGTATCACCTATGACAAGGTTCAAAAAGATGCCATTATTAAAGCCCTACAAAGCAAGGTCTTCATCCTGACAGGTGGTCCCGGAACAGGAAAAACCACTGTTATTAACGGAATTATTAAAACCTATGCTGACCTTCATGGTTTAGACCTCAAAAAGTCTGATTTACCCATTATTTTAGCAGCGCCAACGGGACGGGCTGCTCGTCGGATGAACGAACTGACCAAGCTTCCTAGTGCCACTATCCATAGACATTTGGGGCTTAATGGCGAGGACGATTTCAAGACCTTAGATGACTATCTTGATTGCGATTTGATTATCATCGATGAGTTCTCTATGGTTGATACTTGGTTGGCCAATCAACTCTTCGAAAGCATTTCCGATACTACTCAAGTAATCATTGTAGGTGACCAAGATCAGCTACCTTCTGTAGGCCCTGGCCAAGTCTTAGCTGACCTTTTGCAGATTGATGACTTGCCTAAGGTTTCCCTAACCAAAATTTTCAGACAATCTGAGGATTCCACTATTGTTACCTTAGCTAGCCAGATACGCCAAGGCCAACTACCCACTGATTTCACAGAGAAAAAAGCTGACCGATCATACTTTGAGGCTAATGCTAACCATATTCCACAGATGGTCCCTAAAATTGTCTCTGCCGCTATTAAAAGTGGGATCGCTGCTCAGGATGTACAGATTCTGGCCCCCATGTACCGGGGACAGGCTGGTATCAACAATCTCAATACCATTATGCAGGATCTACTTAATCCCAAAGAAAAAGCCAATCAATTTGCCTTTAATGATATTTTCTTCCGTAAGAATGACAAGATTCTCCACCTGGTCAACGATACAGAACTCAATGTCTTCAATGGCGATATCGGAATCATTACTGATCTCATACCTGGTAAATATACTGAAAGTAAGCAAGACGAAATTTACATGTCCTCGATGGCAATGAGGTTATCTATCCTCGTAACGAATGGAATAAGATTACTCTGGCCTATGCCATGTCTATACACAAATCCCAAGGGAGTGAATTCCCAGTCGTTATCCTTCCCATCACACGCCAAAGTGGGCGTATGCTTCAACGTAACCTCATCTACACCGCTATCACACGCGCCAAGAGTAAACTGGTCATGTTGGGGGAAATCGCAGCCTTCGATTATGCCGTTCACAACGAGGGGGCCAAACGTAATACCTACCTCATCCAACGTTTTGAACAAACTTATACACAAGCTGTTGATAAGTCTGTCGAAAAGAATGTTAAAAACGAGGGAACAGACGCCTTCAATCAAACAAAAACGGAAAACAATAGACCCTCAGAAACCCTTGAAAACAAAGACTTCTCGGAAAATATCAATCCATCCCAAACTCTTATTAACACTTATTCACATCCTGTGGATAAGTCTGTTAACAAACCTGTGCAAACAGAAGAAAACTATCGTTTAACTGAAGAAAATTGGGCAACTATCGACCCAATGATAGGTCTCAGCGAAGACGATATTGCAGCCTTTTTTAACAACAACTAGGAAAAAAGACTTGGAGTCGCTCTGAATGAGCCACTTTTCAAGTCTTTTCATTTACTAAAATACTAAACGAATCAGGGCCATAGACACTATACCGACTGTTACTGCATAGAGCAGATTTTTACTCTTAAATGCTACAATTACCGTTGGCACCGAAGCCAGGATTTCCATCCACTTAAGCTGTGGCAAGTGACCGATTTTCTCAGTCATAAGGCTTGAGAGAATCAGTGCAAAGAGAATAGAAACTGGTAGGTAGTGCAAAAATTGAACAACAATATCTGGTAATCCCTTATATTTCACTAAGATAAAAGGGAGGACACGAGGGACCCAGCTGACCACAAACCCTAGTAAAATAGCGATAAGAATGAAGCTATTGACGGCCATCACACATTACCCCCACACTACATCCAATCAAAGTAGCCACTAGAACAGCCAAAGATTCTGATAAAATGATGCTAAAGCTCAGATATGCCACAGCAATAGATAACAGAATCAGAAACAGCTTACGCACTCCTTCACATAGCAAGGCATCAAACTGACTACTTAACAAACCAATAAACATGGCAATCAAGGCAAAATCCAAACCAAAAAGCTCAGGATTTGGAATCATTGAGCCAATTAAACAACCAACAACTGACGACACAATCCAAACCAAATAACTGAAAATATTATTACCATGCATCCAGTTAGAGGGAATATCTTTATGATGTACATATTCTCCTAATAAGACACCATAACTTTCATCCGTAATCAAACTACCAATTCCCAGCTGATTCCAGAGACTTATTTTGGTAAAAATCGTTGTTGCATGTAAACTCATCAACATGTTACGCAAATTAACTAAGAAAACAGTCAAGGTTAACTCACCAAGCTAGCTCCTGCAACGACTAAAGCACACATAGCAAACTGAGCCGAGCCACCATAGACCAATGCACACATGAGAGCAACCTCAAGAGCCGATAGACCAGAAGCTGCCGCTACGATACCAAATGCTAGACCAATAGCCACATATCCTAGAGCTGTCGGTACTGCGGCTTTCATACCCGAACGAAAGTCAGACACACTCAATTCCTTTCTAAATGAACCTCTTACCAGACGAGTAAGAGGTTCTTCTTATTCTTCAAATCCTGCAAAGGCTAGACTTGGTTTAGCATTTAAATCCAAGTCAGCAAAATGTTTTTTATCACATTCAATAGCTGCTGCTAAAGCAATCATACCAGCATTATCACCACAAAGACGCAAAGGCGGAATAACCACATCTACATCTGTGATTTCTTCAGCTAGGCGTTCACGTAAACCCTGATTAGCTGCGACGCCCCCAGCAACAACAAGTGTCTTGACAGGGTAACGCTCTAAGGCTTTCTTGGTCTTAGCTAGGAGAATATCCAAAACAGCAGCTTGGAAGGAAGCACAAAGGTCTTCTGTGACTAAAACTTCCCCTTTCTGCTCAGCATTATGGTGCAAATTGATGAAGGCTGACTTCAAGCCTGAAAATGAAAACTCCAAGTGGTCTTCCTTAATCATGGCACGTGGGAAATCATAAACATCTTTCCCCTTATGAGCCAATTCATCAATCTCTCGTCCTGCTGGGTAGGTCAAGCCCATCACACGTCCCACCTTATCATAGGCTTCACCAACCGCATCGTCACGTGTCTCACCAACAATCTTGTAATTCCCTGGTTCTGACACATAAACCAACTCTGTGTGGCCTCCAGATACCAAAAGCGCTAGGAGGGGGTACTCCAACTCTTGAACCTCACGCGCCGCCATCAGATGCCCTGCCATATGATTGACCGGAATCAAAGGCAAACCGTGCGCCCATGCAAAGGCCTTAGCTGCTGCCATCCCAACCAAGAGGGCTCCAACCAATCCTGGACCATAGGTTACAGCTACAGCATCCAATTGTTCAGCAACAATTCCCGCCTCAGATAGAGCATCCTTAATACAAAGAGTCACTACTTCCACATGGTGACGGCTAGCCACCTCAGGAACAACGCCACCAAATCGTTTATGGCTTTCTACCTGACTAGCAATAATATTACTTAAAAGCTCTTTCTCATTTTTTAAAACAGCAACTGAAGTCTCGTCACACGAGCTCTCCACCGCCAAAATATATCTATCTGCCATTAGATTTCCTCTCGCCTCATGATAACTGCATCCTCCTGAGGCTCATGATAATAATTTTTCCGAATTCCTAGACTTTCAAATCCAAATTTTCTGTATAGCGCCTGAGCGACTTGATTTGACGCTCTAACTTCAAGAAAGATGGGTTCACTACGCTCCTCTAAATACTTCATCAACTGACTGGCATACCCACGTCCCTGATAAGCTTTTAGAACCGCAATATTGGTAACTTCAATCTCACCAACTAAATTTTGAAGAGCTAAAAAACCAACAACTTCTTCTTGATTATAAACATAGAAATATTCAGTAGTGTCCAAAGCCAAGTCTGCTACCACCTGCTCAAGTGTCCATGGAGATTTGTCATAAACATCCGACAAAATCTGGTAAATGAGCTGAGCCTGTTCCTGACTACTCAATCTAGACGCGCTTGATGTAGTTGTCACGATTAGTCTCCTCATGTGTCTTAAGCCAGTTTTCCTCCGCCTCAACTCGCTTCAAGTAATGAGGGACAAAGGCATCCACATTAACAGGAGGCAAGGATAAGCCTAAACGACCAATTAACAGGGCTGACGGAAGACTTGGCAAGATAGTTGCCTCTGGAAGGCTTTCCTTAATCTGATCCACAAAATTAGCCACTTCACCTACAAAAGTTACCTTTTCAAAAGTTTTAGCTTGCTCAAGAACATCTGTAAAGGCAGCATGACGATCCGGGACGATAGCTTGGCCATTTTCATAAAATCCGACGTAAACATTATTACGACGGGCATCCATGATAGGAATTACAACACCATCAGCTGAGTGATCCATCAAGGCCTGCAAACTTGAAACTCCCACTAAATCAATGTTAAGGCATATGCTAAAGTCTTAGCTGTTGCGACAGCCACACGAAGCCCTGTGTAGGAGCCGGGTCCTTGAGCAACAACAACACGGTCTAAATCAGCTGGTTGCCAGCTCACCTGAGCAACCAAAAAATCAATAGTGGGCATTAGACTAATACTATGATTCTTTTTCACTGTCACTGTTGCCTCTGCCACTAAATTCTCATCTTCCAACAAGGCTACTGATAAAGCAGTGCTGGAAGTATCAAATGCTAATATTTTCATCTTTTTTCCTTGTTTCTTTTTATGCTTCTCTATTATAACACAAGTAGTTGTTTCCCAAAAATGAACATTTCCCAACTTTTTCCGCCATTTTCTTTATCTACCCCTTATCTTATGGTACAATAATAGTAATTGTTATACGAATCAAGGCTACTACCTATTACTCATAAAAGTGAATATCAAACGTCAAGTAAATCAGAGAAAAGATTGACTTGACCGGTTTTTTTATAGAATGGTAGAGCCTTTTGGAAAGAAAGGAAAATCATGATTTATAAAGTTTTTTACCAAGAAACTAAAGAGCGTAGCCCACGCCGTGAACAGACAAAATCACTCTATCTAGATATCGATGCAGAAACTGAACTTGAGGGACGTATCCAAGCTCGTCAAATCATCGAAAAAAACACTGCCTACAACATCGAATTCATTGAGCTCCTCTCAGAAAAAGCCCTTGAATACGAAAAAGAAACAGGCGTTTTTGAAGTAACGGAGTTCTAAGACCATGGCATCAAAAATCAATCTAAAACCTGAAGAAGTTGGGGTTTATGCGATTGGTGGTTTGGGAGAAATCGGTAAAAATACCTATGGTATTGAATACCAGGATGAAATCATCATCGTCGATGCGGGTATTAAATTCCCTGAAGATGATCTTCTCGGTATCGATTATGTCATCCCGGACTATTCTTACATCGTTGAAAACGTTGACCGTGTTAAGGCTCTTGTCGTTACTCACGGTCACGAAGACCATATTGGTGGTATCCCCTTCCTTCTTAAACAGGCAAATATCCCAATCTATGCAGGACCACTTGCTCTTGCTCTTATCAAAGGAAAATTGGAAGAACACGGACTACTACGTGATGCACAACTCTATGAAATTAACGCTGATACAGAGCTTACTTTCAAAAATATGAGCGTAACCTTCTTCCGCACAACTCACTCAATTCCAGAACCTCTCGGAATTGTCATCCATACACCACAAGGTAAAATTGTTTGTACCGGTGACTTTAAGTTCGACCTCACTCCAGTAGGTGAGCCAGCAGACCTTCATCGTATGGCTGCACTCGGTGAAGAAGGCGTTCTTTGCCTCCTCTCAGACTCAACCAATGCTGAAGTCCCAACTTTCACTAATTCCGAGAAGGTCGTTGGACAATCCATCATGAAAATAATTGAAGGCATTCACGGACGTATTATCTTCGCCTCATTTGCCTCTAATATTTTCCGTCTTCAACAAGCTGCTGAGGCTGCTGTAAAAACCGGTCGTAAGATTGTTGTCTTTGGACGTTCTATGGAGAAAGCCATTGTTAATGGTGTTGAACTAGGCTATATCAAAGTTCCAAAAGGAACTATTATTGATCCTAGTGAAATGAAAAACTATCATGCCAGTGAGATTCTTATCTTGTGTACCGGTTCTCAAGGGGAGCCTATGGCGGCCCTTGCACGTATTGCTAATGGTATGCACCGACAAGTAACACTACAACCTGGTGACACCGTTATCTTCTCATCTAGCCCTATCCCAGGAAATACAACCAGCGTTAACCGTTTGATTAATACCATTCAAGAAGCGGGTGTAGATGTTATTCACGGTAAAATCAACAATATCCATACCTCTGGTCACGGTGGTCAACAAGAGCAAAAACTAATGCTTCGCTTGATCAAACCAAAATTCTTCATGCCTGTTCATGGTGAATACCGCATGCAAAAGGTCCACGCAGATCTCGCTGTTGATTGTGGTGTTCCGAAAGAGAATATCTTTATCATGGAAAATGGTGATGTCTTAGCCCTAACAAAAGATTCTGCTCGTCGTGCAGGTCATTTCAATGCTCAAGATATCTATGTTGATGGTAATGGTATCGGTGATATTGGGGCAGCCGTTCTTCGTGACCGTCGTGATCTCTCTGGAGATGGTGTCGTCCTTGCTGTCGCAACTGTTGATTTCAAGTCTAAGATGATTCTAGCTGGTCCAGATATTCTCAGTCGTGGATTTATCTATATGCGTGAATCTGGTGATCTTATTCGTGATAGCCAACGCATTCTATTCAACGCTATTCGTATTGCTCTTAAAAATAAAGACGCCAGCATTCAATCCGTTAACGGAGCTATCGTCAATGCATTACGACCATTCCTATACGAAAAAACAGAACGTGAGCCAATTATCATTCCCATGATTCTCACACCTGATAACTAAAAAATGGTAGCCTGACAGCTACCATTTTTTAGTATGCTACAAATCTTCAGTAAGTAAAAAGTTCTATAAACGCTGCTTCTCCTTTTATGCACCTGAATAAATGTAAGATACCACCTCTGGTGTTGTTGAATTTTATGGATTAAACTAACCACGATAGTTATCAATGTGTTGCAAATTATTATAGTTCGACTCCAAGATTTGAATCTAACCAACTTGTGTAACAAAACCAATGTATCTAATATCCACCATCAGTCCAACATACAATCGAACGAGCAGCAGATATCGAACCAACAGCATAGCCTTGGCTAGCAGCTCTTCCTGCCCAATCGCCACCATTACACCACCAGTTACTTCCCCATAGAGTAATTTCTTTAACACCCCATGTACATTGACCAACTAGATAACGATTCCACATGGAATCTATATCAGTAACTGTTACCTCTGAATAAAAAATTTCAGATATATCTTCATCTGCTGTGGCAGTTCCTGAAACATCCGAAGTTCCACCAAGAACGAGTCTTGATCAGATAGTCATGCCATTTTCTGCAGCTAATTGATATGTAGCTACGCTATATTGGCTAGCAATTGAGAAGAACAAGTCTCCCATTTTGAACAGTATAATAATCAGCATCAGTTGTTTGAGCGACTGTAAGACCAAGCAATAATGTACTTGGGACTATTGCTAAGGCAGTATTTTTTGTTGTTTTTATATTCCCTCCTGATTAAGATTGATATGAAATTAGTTTAACATCTTAATATTTTAATGTAATTAAGAGAGAAAAAAGAAAACCAGGTAACCCTGATCTTCAAATTATTTTATTAATACAGATCTAAGTAGTTATCAATTTCCCATTGTGAAACGAAAGTAGCATAGCTTGCCCATTCCAAACGTTTCGCATCAAGGAAGTTTGTATAGATATGATTACCCAATGCTTGACGAACCACTTCATCCGTTTCCAATGCTTTAAGAGCATTACGTAGTGTTGAGGGCAAATCAATGATACCAGCCTCTTTACGTTCTTCTGGAGACATTGAGTAGATGTTTGTTTCAATTGGAGCTGGAGCTTCAATCTTATTAATGATACCATCAAGTCCGGCTTCCAAAAGAACGGCCATTGCCAAATATGGGTTTGCCATTGGGTCAACTGAACGCAATTCCAAGCGTGTACCCATACCACGAGAAGCAGGAACGCGGATTAATGGTGAACGGTTGCTACCCGCCCATGCAATATATACAGGAGCTTCATAACCAGGAACCAAACGTTTGTAAGAGTTCACTGTTGGGTTAATAATTGCAGTATAGTTATATGCATGTTTCATCAAACCACCAAGGAAGTAGTATGCGTCTTGAGACAATTGCATACCATGTGGATCCTCTGGATCAAAGAAAGCATTTCCTTCTTCAGTGAAAAGAGACATGTTACAGTGCATACCACTACCGGCAATACCATATTTAGGTTTCGCCATAAATGTAGCGTATAGACCGTGTTTACGAGCGATTGTCTTAACAACCAATTTGAAAATTTGGATATTATCACAAGCTTTTAAAACTTCAGTATATTTAAAATCGATTTCGTGTTGTCCAACCCCAACCTCATGGTGAGATGCTTCAACTTCAAATCCCATTTCTGTCAACACATTAACAATTTCACGACGTGTATTGTCGGCAAGGTCAGTTGGTGCAAGGTCAAAATAACCACCTTTATCGTTAACTTCAAGCGTAGGATTACCTTGTTCATCTAATTTTAAAAGGAAAAATTCTGGCTCTGGTCCAAGATTAAATGATTTATAACCAACTTCTTCCATATGACGCAATGCTTTTTTCAAGTTACCACGTGGGTCTCCTGCAAATGGTTCACCTGCCGAAGTATAGATATCACAAATAAGACCAGCGACTGACCCATTTTCATCGCCCCAAGGGAAGACTGTCCAAGTATCAAGATCTGGGTAAAGATACATATCAGATTCATTGATACGAACAAAACCTTCAATTGATGAACCATCAAACATAACTTTATTTGAAAGTACCTTATCCAACTGTTCATCTGTCGCAGGAATTTCAACATTCTTCATAATACCAAGGATATCAGAGAACATTAAACGCAAAAAAGTAACATTCTTCTCTTTGACTTCGCGACGAATATCAGCTGCTGTGATTGCCATAATAGGGGTCTCCTTTATAAAAACCAAAAATAAAAGTTCAAAGCGTAATTAAATACGCAAGTTACCAAATTGTTGCGATGGAGTCGTAAAACGACCTTGCTGAAGGAGTTCATCATGCAAGATACGTCGAACGTCCGCATCAGTTAAAGCTACTCGTTTTTGTTGTACACGAATTTTACGTTTCTCATACTCATGCTTAATTGCTGCAATATTGTAACCGTCATTCAAAAAATCTTTGATTTCCAATAAACGATCCATATCATTTAATGAGTACATACGACGATTCCCAGCTGTACGTTCAGGTTGAATCAACCCCTGATCTTCATAGTAACGAATTTGACGAGCAGTTAAATCCGTTAACTTCATAACTGTGCCAATCGGAAAAACAGCCAAAGAACGTCTTAGTTCTTTTTCTCTTGCCATGATAATCCTCCTTTCCTAACAATTATATTCTGAATTTTACTACATGTCAACAGATAATGTCACTTTTTCTTACACAATAAGAAAAACCCGAACATTGTATTGCTTATTACCTTATATTCAAGGATTTTATTTTAAAAAACATAAAAAAAGAGCTCAAGAGAACTCTTTTATTCTTATTTTAGATGTTTAAGTAACCAATCATAATCATAATTAACAAGGATTGCAATAAAGACTCCGCAAAACGTTTCAAATACTCTTGCTATCACATAGGTGAAAGTATTATCAGGTGGGATAGACAAAGTGATAATCAGAAGCGCAGCCACTCCTCCAATAACTCCGGAAGCATTATTAAAGGATACATTAATGACAATAGTCAACATTGTTAAAATAGGGATCAATAGCAAGGTCACCCAAACTGAATTGTCAAACCACATATTCACAAAATAGAATAAAAGCGATAAAAGCCCCCCAACTGTATTTGCAAAAATACGTGATTTTCCAAATTGACACTACGGTCAAAGTTCTCACGCAAACTAAAAACAGCAGTTAAACAACCAATCTGAAGCCCATCCCAACCGAAAGCAGAGAACAATCCTAAAACAAGAAAAACGGCTACTCCGGTCTTTAGTGTACGCATACCAAACTTAAATTTTTTTGGTTCAAATTTCAATCCCATTCATTTATTTTACCATGATTTACTAGTTTTTGGGATATTTCACTGTATAATTAAAAAATAAAAAAGAATGTTAATATTTTACATTTTACAATTGAATAGTATTCAATTCAACAAAAAAAAGAACGGCTCTATAAATTTCTGTAGTGGGTAAAACCACTGTAGAG
>ENA-OQCO01000675-OQCO01000675.1-human-gut-metagenome-genome-assembly--contig:-NODE-675-length-17375-cov-3.065573_pt1 | contig 17375 bp, 18 predicted proteins | sample MGYA00242500_ERZ504582 | MGnify/ENA primary metagenome ERZ504582 (study PRJEB26092, sample SAMD00036346) | human gut metagenome | host: Homo sapiens | study: EMG produced TPA metagenomics assembly of...
CAACTTGTGTAAGATCAGGGTGCTCTTTGCGATAGTCGATAGCATCCAACTTGAATTGCTTGGTGTGATGAGTTTTTGTCGTGGACATAATGAATTCCTCCTCTTTTTTATTATACAACACTTAAAGGGGATATCTCATTTTGTTTTGTACTATTTAGATGCTAACACTAATATAACAAAGAGGCATTATTATGAGTTTAGTAAATAAAATAAAATTCTTTAATCAAATTTCATTATCAAAATATATTTATTACAATTATTTTTGCAGTAATGTAAATCGAAAAGGCAATGGTCGTATAATCCCTTATAAAGGCGCTGTAGTAGACATTTCAAAAAATGCAGTAATCAACCTTTTTGACGGAGATTTAGAGATAGGTTGTAATAAATTAAAAAAATCAAAGGCAGAAACTTATTTAAGGCTGCGAAGTAACGCTGTTTGGAATGTATTTAAAAGTTGTTGTATTTCATATGGCAGCACAATAGAATTACTTAATGCGGCTACAATTAATTCAAAATATTTTACAGTTAATAGCAATTCTGTGATAGTTATATCTAAACAACTAACTATTGAAAATGATGTAATGATTGGTCGAAATGTTACTGTATATGACAGTGATTTTCATTCAATAAACAATAATACATCTGACAATTATTCATCTCCGATTTATATTGGAAATCATGTTTGGATTGCATCAAACAGTACAATTTTAAAAGGTGTAAAATTAAGTGATGGTTGTGTAGTTGCAGCAAATGCTGTAATTTTAAATGATATTCACGAAAAGCAACTTGTTGGTAATAATATTGTTCAAAAGGTAATTAAGAATAATATTGAATGGAAAAGGTAGTAATACTAAAATGAAAAAGATATTAAGAAAAATTGTATATAGATAAGGAATCAAAAAATGCCTAATTTATCCAAAGTTGAAGAGTGCAGAGCAAGAGAAGTAAAAATAGGTAATAATGTTGATTGGTCCTGTGTCAAGATTTAGCACAAAATAAAATGAGAAGTTCTGCCAACTAAGCTGCTGGCAGAGAAGATACCCTCTCAAACAATTTTTCAAAATCATTAGGAGACATATAGTTGCAGTGGCTGTGAATCCTAACGGTATTATAAAAGGTTTCAATATACTCAAATACAAGCCTATAGGCATGTTTGTAGTTAATGATATGAAATCTGTTAAGCCATTCTCTTTTGATTAAGGAATAGAAAGATTCGATGCAGGCATTATCGTAAGGATAACCACTATGAGAATAGCTTTGCTGCATCTTTTCAGTGGCTTCACGCCACGCATTTGAAACATACTGGTTGACACGATCTGAATGGATAATAAGTGGTAAATCAGTATTACGACAGGCTTTTGCCTTGTTGATTGTTTCGATAACTGTAGATACTTCCATAGTGTCTGCAAGAGTCCAGGCAATGATTTTTCTGGCATACAAGTCCATAACGCAGTTAAGGTATACAAAACCATCCTGCGTCCAGATATAAGTTATATCTGTGCACCAGACAGCGTTAGGACGTTAAGGATTAAACTGTTCGTTGAGAATGTTGTGGAGTTCTTTGCTAAAATCAGAATCTTTGGTGGTAGTAGTCCACGGTTTAGTCCACTGGGCACGAATGCCCATTTCACGCATGTATTTACCTACGGTGCGTTGACTGATGGTTTTGCCAGATTTACGTAGTTTCTGTGCAATTTTAGGGGCGCCATAATTCTGTTTAGAATTATCATATATTTTCTGGATTTCCTTTTTAACGGCATTTTTTCGCTGACGAGTAGGAGATACCTTTCGATTAAGGAAGGATCTGTATCCAGAGCGAGACACGCCTAAAATTTTCAGCATTCCGGAGATAGAGACGCGGCGTCCAGTTACTTTGGCAGCCTCCACCTTTGCAGAAACTTCAGTATAGATAGCTTCTGTTAATCTTTTCCCAGAATGCCGATGGCTTTTTTTAACACATCAAGTGCATCCTGTACATCACGCAGCTCACGCTTAAGGCGGGCGATTTCCTTCGCTTCATCAGAAGCGTAACTGCCGGAACCGATAACGGGAATATCACCGTCATTATCTCTGAACTGGGCTTCCCAGCTAGCAAGAGTACTGACACCGATCCCCAGGTTCTTTGCACATTCAACCTGTGTAAGATCAGGGTGCTCTTTGCGATAGTTGATAGCATCCAACTTGAATTGCTTGGTGTGATGAGTTTTTTGTCGTGACATAATGAATTCCTCCTCTTTTTTATTATACAACACTTAAAGGGGATATCTCATTTTGTTTTGTACTATTTAGATGCTAATACTATTATGAGATTTGTTGCTTGATGAGACTGCATAAAATTAAAATCATTGGCTAAGCTAATGGTTCTGAGTAAATAGTTGGAGAAAATATATGAACGAAATAAAATTGATTGAAGAAATAGAAGATGCGATACATAATAAAAAATATGATGAACTTTTATATAAAGTAGAATTAAAATTGAAAAAATTGTTTTATAAATATACTACAGAAGATGTGCTGACTTTGATAAATAGGACTATTATATTTCACAATTATAATATCAATTGTAAGGAAGAAAATTATTCCGAATATCAAAGAGATAAGCATGTTTCATTGAAAATTCTATTATCATTGCCAGAGTATTATTACAAAAATATATCAGAAAGAGGAAAAGACTCTATATATGATTATAAAAGTGTCATTGACGAACTGGTTGGGATAATAGCAGAACTTGAATATGTATATTATTATTATCCGTATAAAAACAAAAAAGATTTTATGCTTAATAATGAAAATCAATTTTATATGAATTATTTTAAATCATACTACTTTGATTATCCGGCTATAGAGATAAGAGATTTTTTGGAATTTTTTAAATCTAATATTAATTTATGTGAGGAAGTGTTAGATGATAATAATTTTAAAGAATCACTCGAGTTAATGCTATATTTACAGGAATTTGAAAGTAACTTAAGAAAAGAGAAACTTTCACTAAATTTATTATTTGATAAGGATATAAGAAGAATAATTAATTCTGAAAATATATATATTCTTTATCCGCTAAGAACTGTAAAGAAAATATGTCGTAAAAAGAAAATTAACTTTAAAACTTTTATGAAAAATTATGCATTTGATTTAGAAGATAATGAAAAGAAAGAAAGTAATTTAATAGATATACTTGCTAAGTCTAAGGATAAACGTTTTATGTTCATAACTTCGAAATTTCTTTTCTTTCCTAGAAATTATTATTGGATGTACAAAATGTATGACATAGTATGGAGAAGTGCTAATATTTCAAAAAAAATAGATTATGGAAAAACAATAAAAAGTTTGATGCATGAAAATACGATTTTTGAATTGTTAAAAGAATATTTTGGAGAAAATAATGTTTATGCAAATGTGTATTTAAAGAGAACAGGACGCCAATATGCAGAAAAAGATTTTGTTATTTTTTATCAAAATAAAATTTTATCCTTTGAAGCAAAATCTAATTTGTTGCCTAAACCAGAATTAGATGATAGTATTGATAATGTAAAATTAAAGTGTGAGGAATGTATTAGAAAAGCATATGCCCAGAGTTTAGAAGTGAAGCAGAAGGTTATGAGTGGTACAGCTGTATTTTATGATGGCTCAAATAAGAAAAATAATGTAGTATTAGACTTGAGAAATTCAAAAGTTGATGAATGTTTACAGATAATAGTGATGTATGAAGAATATTTGGGAATTGAAACTAATATTGAACATATATGTCCAGATTTTGATGCATGGATAATTGATATTAAAAACTTGAAATTTATTCTTGCGGATACAATTGGAAAGGAAAATTTGAGAGATTAATTGATTATGCAAAAAAAGAAAAAATGCATATGGTCTAGTTAAAGTTCAATCAGGTGAAGAATTAAAAGTTTATAATTTATATAAAAGTATGCCCGTTTTCTTTGAATATGATTGTAAAGATAGAGGAATAAGTGTACATATATAATATTTTGAATATTAAGCCTATCATAAATTTATGTAAATTATAAAAAAATAATAAATTGCAGAAAATTTAAAGTTGAATGAAAAATAAGGTTTGAGTATTTTTGTATCAGTTAATTATAATTAAAATGATGTAATTTCATTTTGTAGTAGTAAAAGAACTTGCAAGCCACCAGAACTACACACGATAATGGAAAAATGCAATGGTACTGGATTGGTACTAAGAATATGTGAAGCGAAGAATAACGTGTGGAAAAAGTATGAGTTATCAATACAAAACGGTATAGATAACTGCACTGAAATAATCAAAATCAAACCAGACTTTGCGAGTGGGAATGATATCAAGAGTTGCTTAAACCCGCATAAACACTGGGGTTTCGACTCTCAAATTCCCGATTTGATAGCAAAATGATAGCAAATTGTAAAACGCCATTATTCGAAGTGTTCTATCGTTTTGCAGGTACAATTATCTTAATACTATAAAAGGCATTACTGACTTTTGCAGTCGGTAATGCCTTTTTTTCGGTTTGCCCAGAATGGGCAGTAACTATGTGGTGAAAGTCCACTACAGGCTTGGCAGTAGGAACTGTTAGCTGAGGGCAAGTGCGTCCATCGTGAGGTGGAGTATGAAGTAAGCCTAAAGCAAACTCTCGGTCTGACGAACAGAAATCACATATAAGGCATATGCAGAGCGGACGAGCTTACCGAACAATAATAGTCTTGAAAACGAAAGGACGGCGGAGCAATGCAAAGACCACAGAAAACGGCGAAAGTCGGCTACCCTTGCGAGGGTATGTTGGAAACAGATAGTAACAAGGGAGCGTGTAGCGTTGCACAGCTTGAAACGGAAAGACAAGACGGTGCAGAAAATTTACTGGAAGCTATACTTGACAGGAATAACCTGAACAAGGCATATCTGAAAGTAAAAAGAAACGGAGGCTCGGCAGGAATAGACGGTATGACAGTAGATGAAATGTTGCCGTATTTAAAAGAATATCGTGAAGAATTGCTCACAGCATTGAGAAACGGAAAGTATAAGCCAAAAGCAGACAGGCGAGTAGAAATACCAAAGCCTGACGGAGGAAAGAGAAAGCTTGGGGTACCAACGGTAATAGACCGAATGATACAACAGGCGATAGTTCAGGTTATGCAACCAATATATGAACCAATCTTTTCCGACAACAGCTACGGTTTCAGACCTAAAAGAAGTGCACATCAGGCAATCAGCAAAGCGTTGGAGTATTACAACGAGGGATATACACAAGTAGTAGATTTAGACCTTGCAAAGTATTTTGACACTGTAAATCACGATATGCTGATAGATATGCTTAGAGAGCAGATAAAGGACGAAAGGGTCATATCATTAATTCGTAAGTATCTAAAAAGCGGAGTAATGATAAACGGCTTGATAAGCCCGACAACAGAGGGAACACCGCAAGGAGGAAATCTGTCACCGCTGCTCAGCAACATATATCTGACGGCATTTGATAAACTGCTTGAAAGCAGAGGACATAAGTTTGTGAGATATGCAGACGACTGTAACATATATGTCAAAAGCCGAAGAGCTGCCGAAAGAGTAATGACAACCTGCGTAAAATTTCTTGAGGGAAAGCTGAAACTGAAAGTAAATCAGCAGAAAAGTCAGGTAGGAAGTCACTTGAAACTCAAATTTCTCGGGTTTTCACTGTATAAAATAAGGAAGAAAGCAGGAATACGCCCACACGGAAAAAGTATCAAGCGGTTCAAGGATAAAATCCGAGAACTGACAAGTCGAAAACAAGCAAGGTCAGTTGAGAATATTCTCAAAAGAATAAATAGATATACAACAGGCTGGCTTGGATATTATTCCATTGCGAATATGGAAAGCAAAATTAAAAGTCTTAACGAATGGTTGAGGCGAAGAATACGGCAAATCTACTGGAAACAATGGAAGAGGATAAAAACTAAGCACGATAATCTCGTCAGGCTTGGGATAAACAATTCAAAGGCTTGGGAGTGGGCGAACAGCAGAAAGGGTTATTGGATAATATCCAACAGCCATATTTTGCATAAATCATTAACAAACGAATACCTTGCATCAGTGGGATATGATGACATACTCCACAGATACAAGGTACTGCACTCAAATTATTGAACCGCTGTGTACCGAACGGTACGCACGGTGGTGTGAGAGGTCGGCTACTCAACTAACGGGTAGCCTCCTACTCGATTGATATAATTTACTATCAACGAAAAACCATATCAACAAGGTACATAAAACTAAAAAGTTTTCTACATTAAAGGTGCTTGGCTTTGCACCTTTTCGAGTTATGCCCAAATTTTAAACATTTTTAACATTCTTCATATTTTCATATCATATTTTTATACAATTTCAAGAATGCAAGCAAAAAATCACCGAGGCTCACTTTTTCGTGAATCTCGGCTTTTTGATATGCTGTTTTTTACAGCACCTATCGTCAGATGCATAAACGGAAAGTATTTGTGGGCTTTGCCCACACCCACAACCTTTGAAAAGGTCGACCAAACTTTTACAATTGCTTGATAAAACAGTTTCCTAAACCATAATTTACCAAAACTTGTGATAAATAACCGTTTTAACAAAAATTGTTATGGGTATGTATTACTACACCTTAATTTTACGGCATAATTTAGTATTATTTAGATGTAAAAGGTTATTTTGCATTTGATTTAAAATCCGCCTTGTATTAAAAACATAAAAAATATAAGCATATAAAATCAGTGACTTGCTTAGTTAATAGGAGTAGGTGAGGGGTTTTACTGTATTTTCATATTATAATACAGTTAAAAGCAATGTTTTACGGGAAACAGGCAAAAAGAAAAACCGCATACAAGCCTTAAAAACGGCTTGGTTATGCGGTTTATTTGTGGAGCTGGTGAACGGACTTGAACCGTCGACCTACTGATTACGAATCAGTTGCGCTACCAACTGCGCCACACCAGCAAATCGTGACTGACAGTATCTATTATACAACGAATATTTGAAAATTTCAAGACTTATTTTGGGAACAATATGGTAATAATTTACAGTGATTTATATTCACTTTTGTGGAATTATTATAAACTTTGTATTATAATTGTTGTAATAGTTAAAATATATATCAAGCATTTATATACAAAGGGTGTGTAGAATTGGCTAAATACGAAGGAAAAAACAGTTCTTTTGCATTAAGACTAAAACAACATCGTGAACTTTGCAGACTTACACAGCAGCAGGTTGCCGATATTTTGAATATTAACAGAACAACCTATACAAAGTACGAAACAGGTGTGTCCGAGCCGAGCCATGAAGTTTTAAGAAAAATTGTTTCTATTTTCGGCACGGATTATAACACTTTGCTTGGTAACGGAAGTTCTTTCTTACCGATAGTTCAGGATCCTGACGATACTTTGAAACTGTATAATCTTTCAAATGACGAAAAAAAGCTTTTGATTGCTTACAGAGCAATGTCCGACGAAAATAAAGCGGATACACTTAATAAGATGAAAGAAAAATTGGGAATTGTTAATAAGTGATTTCGGATAGCATGGGGTTAATTTTGGATTAATAAATGTAATAAAATCACGCATAAAATGAACATAAAAATTTGTAAAAATCCTTTACATTTATTATCCTTTGTGTTATAATCAACTTGTTGACCGCTGCCTCGGAACAAGGGTTAAGCCGATAATTCGGATTTTCACAGCCTTACTCTGGGACGGTTGGCTAAAATTTTTACAAAGGTGGAAACGCAAATGTTAAAAGAAGAAAAGCAGGCTATCATGGCCGAGTACGCTACTCACGAAGGCGACACAGGTTCTCCTGAGGTACAGATTGCTCTCCTTACAAAGAGAATTAATGACCTTACAGAGCACCTCAAGGTTCATAAGAAAGACCATCACAGCAGAAGAGGTCTTCTTAAGATGGTTGGTCAGAGAAGAAGCCTTCTCAACTACCTCATTAAGGTAGACATTGAGAGATACCGTTCTATCATTGCAAGACTTGGTATCCGTAAGTAATTTTGCAAATCAGGGCAAGCGCAAGCTTGCCCTAAATTCCGTTTTTGCGTAAATTTTCTCAGCTGTATTTTAGCGGTAAAACGGGTAAAAAATCTGTAAAATTTTATTGTTTTTATCGGTTTTATTGCTAAAACAGCGTGAAAATCCGCAAGATGCTTATTACAGAAATCGTATGATTTCAGAAAGGATTTTTACAATGAACAGATTAATGACATTCGACAAATACAGAGTGTTTGAAACAGAATTTGCCGGCAGACCTTTAAAGGTTGAAACAGGTAAAATGACACAGCTTGCCAACGGTGCTTGTCTTGTACATTACGGTGATACAACAGTTCATGTTGCTGTTACCGCATCTCCAAAGCCGAGAGAGGGCGTTGACTTTTTCCCGCTTTCAGTTGACTATGAAGAGAAGATGTATGCCGTAGGTAAGATTCCGGGTGCCTATCTCAAGAGGGAGGGCAGACCGTCAGAAAAGGCTATCCTTACAAGCCGTGTAATTGACCGTCCGATTCGTCCGCTTTTTGACAAGAGCATGAGAAACGATGTTTCTATCGTTTGTACCGTAATGAGCGTTGACTTGGACTGCTCACCTGAAATTACAGCTATGATAGGTGCGTCAATCGCTATTTCAATTTCTGATGTTCCGTGGAACGGCCCTATTTCAGGCTGTTCTGTAGGTATGATTGACGGCGAGTACATCATCAACCCGACAGAGGCACAGAGAGCTGTTTCTAAGATGGCTACTACTGTTGCGTCAACAAGCACAAGAATTGCTATGATTGAGGCAGGTGCAGACTGCGTTACAGATGATGAGATGTTCAATGCCATTATGGCAGGTCACGAGGCTAACCAGAAGATTATTAAGTTTATTGAGGGCATCAAGGCCGAAATCGGCAAGCCTAAGTTTGAGTTTGCAAGTCTTGAGCCTGACCACGATATGTTTGAGGCTATCAAGGCATTTGCAGAGGAAGATGTAAAGGTTGCTCTTGACACCGATGACAAGACAGTTCGTGACGAGAGATTAAAGCCTATTTACGAGGCTGTTCACGCAAAATTTGATGAGATTTATCCTGACAGTGAAGCGCTTATTGACGAGTGCCTTTACAAGACACAGAAGTTCATCGTTCGTCGTTGGCTGCTTGACGAGCAGAAGCGTGTTGACGGCAGAGGTATGGATGATATTCGTCCGCTCGCAGCAGAAGTTTCTGTACTTCCGAGAGTTCACGGTTCGGGTTTGTTTACAAGAGGACAGACACAGGTTCTTACAATCGCTACTCTCGGCCCTGTATCTGACAAGCAGTTGCTTGACGGTATTGACGGCGAAACAGAGAAGCGTTACATTCACCACTATAACTTCCCGAGCTATTCAGTAGGCGAAACAAAGCCAAGCAGAGGTCCGGGCAGAAGAGAAATCGGTCACGGCGCACTTGCAGAGCGTGCTCTCGTACCTGTAATTCCGCCTGTTGAGGAGTTCCCATATGCATTAAGACTTGTATCAGAGGTTCTTTCTTCAAACGGCTCAACCTCACAGGGTTCAATCTGCGGTTCTACACTTGCACTTATGGATGCCGGTGTTCCGATTAAAGCCCCTGTTGCAGGTATTTCTTGCGGTCTTATTACAGAGGGCGAGCGTTGGATGACAATGGTTGACATTCAGGGTCTTGAGGACTTCTTTGGCGATATGGACTTTAAGGTAGCAGGTACAAAAGACGGTATTACAGCTATTCAGATGGACCTTAAAATCAGCGGTCTTACTCCTGAAATGATTAAAGAGGCACTTGCAAAGACACATAAGGCTCGTAACTATATTCTCGATGAGGTTATGCTCAAGGCTATTGCAGAGCCGAGAAAAGAACTTTCTCCGTATGCTCCTAAGATGTACACAACTACAATTCCTGCCGAGAAAATCAGCGAGGTTATCGGTAAGAGCGGTAAGGTTATCAAGGAAATTCAGGCTGAATGTGAAGTTAAAGTTGACATCGAAGAAGACGGCGATTACGGTAAGGTATTCGTATCGGGTATTGATGCTGACAAATGCAACAGAGCTATTGAGATTATCAAGACTATCGCTATTGATCCGGAGCCGGGTGCTATGTACCTCGGTAAGGTAACAAGACTTATGGATTTCGGTGCATTTGTAGAGATTGCTCCGGGCAGAGAGGGTCTTGTACACATTTCACAGCTTGATGTAAAGCGTGTAGACAAGGTAACTGATGTAGTAAATGTAGGCGATGTTATCCGTGTTAAGGTAATGGAAATCGACGATAAGGGCAGACTTAACCTTTCCCGTCGTCAGGTTCTCATAGATGTTGACGGTCTTACTCCTGAAAACGATGTAGATACAGAGAGAAAGCCACGCCCACGCAGACCTTTTAATGAGAGAAGAAACAACAACAGAAGATAAATTCTGCTGAAAAGCAGTGAAACACTCCGCTTTGGATTGCCAAGGCGGAGTGTTTGTTTTAATTATTTAGCCTCAAATACGCTAAACCATAAATTATTAATATTTTTGAATTAAAAAAATAAAACGAAAAGCTCATTGGTTTTGCAAATAATCTAAAACCGATGAGCTTTAAATTTATCCCTGCGGAATAAATCCTGAAATAAATACAATCAATACAAGAACAGGTAATACATATTTTATATACGGTTTAAAAAATCTTGGGAATTTGATACCCTCGCCCTGATTACACTCATTCAAATAGCCGTCAAATCCCCAACCGAATTTTGTTGAACAGAAGAGCGAATACAAGAATGCGCCTACAGGAAGAAGAATATTGCTTACCGCAAAGTCCTCAATATCAAGTACGCCTTTGCCTAAAATATTGAATCCGCTTAAAATATTAAATCCGAAAATGCAAGGCAGACAGCCTATAAGCATAATTATTGCATTTATAATTACGGATTTTGTGCGGCTCATATTGAACATATCAATACAGAACGAAATCAGATTTTCAAACACCGCAATTACGGTTGAGAAACACGCAAAGGTCATAAACATAAAGAACAGCGTGCCCCAAATTCTGCCGCCCGCCATATTTACAAATACATTCGGCAGTGTAACAAATATAAGAGCAGGACCTTGATTCGGCTCAACTCCGTATGAAAAACAGGCAGGGAAGATGATAAGTCCTGCGGTGATAGCGACAAAAGTATCAAGTATGCAAATTTTAATTGATTCGCTCGGCAAAGTTTTTTCTCTTGTCATATAACTGCCTAAAATTTCCATAGAAGCAATGCCAAGGCTTAGTGTAAAGAATGCCTGGCTCATTGCTGATGTAATTATATGTCCGATTCCGATTGACTGCACTTTTTCTAAATCAGGAACAAGGTAAAACTTTATGCCCTCGGCAGCACCCGATAAAGTAAGACTGTTTATCGCAAGAATAACAATCAGCGCAAGCAATAAAATCATCATAACCTTGCTGACTTTTTCAATTCCGTTTTGTATGCCTTTGCTGCACACAAAAAATCCTGCAATAGCCATAACAGCCATCCATATTATCATCTCAACAGGATTAGACATCAGATTTGAAAATACATTGCCGACCTGTTCCGCCGTCATTCCGCTTTCAAATGTACCCGTTGCAAATTTGAAAAAGTAGCTTAGCATCCAACCCGATACAGGTGTGTAGTACATCATAAGCAGATAGCAGCCGAGTATGCAGAACCAACCGTGAATGTGCCACTTGCTTTTTGGTTTTTCAAGTTTTTTGTATGCGAGTACGGCACTTTTTTTTACTTGCTCTGCCGATTGCAAGTTCCATAGTCAGCACGGGTATGCCCATAATTACGAGGAACAGCAGGTAAAGGAGTACAAATATTCCGCCGCCGTTCTGACCTGTAACATAAGGAAATCGCCATACATTGCCGATACCGATTGCACAGCCTGCGCTGACAAGTATAAATCCGAGTTTGGATTTAAAATTTTCTCTTTCCATAAATAATCTCCTAAAAGGCAAAATACATTATAATTATATAAAATATTAATATACATTGTCAAGCAATTTAAAAATAAAGTATATAAAATAAGAATTATTATTATTTTGCTTGATTTTTCCAAAATATGTGATATAATAAAGTAAAATAAGTAGTGATTACTAAGTTATCTGATTTAGCGTAATAGAAACTTTATTTTAGGGGGTTAAACAATGGATAAAGTTAATTTAAGAAAAATCGCAATAATAGGTTGCGGATTTGTAGGTTCGGCATCGGCTTTTGCGTTAATGCAGAGCAAAATGTTTTCGGAAATCGTGTTGATTGACGCAGACAAAGATAAGGCAGAGGGCGAGGCTATGGATATAAGCCACGGTATTCCTTTTGTCGGAAATATGAAAATCTATGCAGGTAGCTATGACGATATAGTTGATGCTTCAATTATTGTAATTACTGCCGGTGCGGGACAAAAGCCGGGTGAAACAAGACTTGACCTGGTACATAAGAATGTCGGAATTTTTAAGAGTATTATTCCTGAAATTGCAAAAAGAAAATGCCGCGGCATATTGCTTGTGGTTGCAAACCCTGTTGATATTCTTACATATACGGCTCTTAAACTTCGGGTTTTGAGGAGAACAGGGTTATCGGTTCGGGTACGGTGCTTGATACCGCAAGACTTAAATGTCAGCTCGGTGAGCATTTGTCGGTTGACAGTCAGAGTGTGCACGCATATATTATAGGTGAGCACGGTGACAGCGAAATTGCCGTATGGAGCAGTGCAAATGTTTCGGGTATTCCGCTTGATGATTTCTGTGAGATGAGAGGTCACTATAATCACGATAAATCGCAGGAAAATATCGCAGAAAAGGTTAAAAACAGTGCCTATGAAATAATTGCGAAAAAGCGTGCTACATATTACGGTGTTGCTATGGCGGTAAAGAGAATTTGCGAGGCAATTATCCGTGACGAAAAATCCATACTTCCTATTTCTTCACTGATGCACGGCGAGTTTGGTATTGACGATGTAGTGCTTAGTATGCCGTCGATTGTGGGTGCAAACGGTATTGAAACTAAAGTTCCGATTTCTCTTAGCGAGGACGAAGAAATCAATCTTAAGAAATCTGCCGATACTTTGCGCAGTATTCTTGATGATTGCGAAATTTAAAAGCAGAGTAAAAGGTGGCTGAAAACTCAGTCACCTTTTTGCTTTTATATTTAATTGTGCAATAAGTTGTAATGAATTTTTATGATAGTATGATAATTATGGGATAGCGTAGTGTTTCGTTATGCAATTAAAAAATTTCCCAATACTATAAATCCCAAATAACCTCTTACAAATCAGTTCCTGTATCAAGCAAAACAAAATGATTTTTTCTGTAGTCTAAAATACCGTCTGATTTCATTTTGCTAAGTTCTTTAGAAAGAGCACTGCGGTCGAGATTTAAGTAATCTGCCATCTGCTGACGGTCAAACGGTATTTCAAAGTCTGTGGAATCGGCTTTTACCGATTCTTCCGACAGATAGGCAAGAACTCTTGTACGCACTGCTTTTGATGAAGTGCAAAAAATTCTTCGTGAAAGAGCAAGATTTTTTTGAGCCGAAAGCATAAGCAGACTGTTCATAAATTTCGGGTACCACGGCTGATTGCTGTTTTCCGGTTTAAGAGCGTTTTTTAAATTTATAAATAAAATTTCGCAACATTCGGCGCATACAACATCGACCATCATCGGAGTTTGCGAAAGGGCATAGGTTTCCGCAAAAATTTCTCCTTCATTTGCATAACTGATTATACTTTTATTGCCCCATATATCAATGTTCTCTATAATGACATTTCCCGAGAGCACAATTCCTACGCTGTCTATAACATCTCCCATATGATAAATATGTGTGTTTTTGGCATAAATGCGTTTTTTCATAAATTTACTCTTGTTCATTTGAGTAATTTCCTGTTCGGACATATTTTTAAATAAAAGTATATCACAAAATTTCATAAAAGCCTCATTTCGTTGCTATAACAACATAATTTCTTTTCTGATTATATTATAATTTATTTGCAAAATCAATACGGAGGTATTTAAGATGATAAGAAGAATTATAAATATAGATGAAGAAAAGTGTAACGGTTGCGGTGCTTGTGCAAATGCCTGTCACGAGGGTGCGATTACAATGGTAAACGGTAAGGCTAAACTTTTGCGTGATGATTATTGCGACGGACTCGGTGACTGTCTGCCAACCTGCCCTACGGGTGCGATTTCTTTTGTTGAGCGTGAGGCTCTCGCATATGATGAAGAGGCGGTAAAAGCCAATATGAAGAAAAAGTCAGAAGCATTCGGCGGCTGCCCCGGACACAGACTGCAGACATTTAACAGAGAAAGCTCTAAAAATACTGCTTTTGCGGAAGACGTAAAAATGCCGTCACACCTTGGTCAGTGGCCGTGTCAGATAAAACTTGTGCCTGTAAACGCTCCGTACTTTGACGGCGCAAAGCTGCTTATTGCCGCCGACTGCACAGCATATGCTTATGCGCAGATGCACAATGATTTTATGCGTGGAAAAATTACACTCATAGGCTGCCCTAAACTTGACGATATCGATTACAGCGAAAAACTTGAAAGTATAATTGCAAATAACAATATTTGGAGCGTAACCGTAGTTCGTATGGAAGTACCGTGCTGCGGAGGTCTTGAGTACGCTGTAAAAAGAGCGTTGCAAAACAGCGGAAAGTTTATACCGTGGCAGGTTGTTACAATTTCCACTGACGGTAAAATTTTAGATTAAATAATAAATTTCAACTAAAGCCTTTACATTTGTAGAGGCTTTTTTATGTAGGCGGGGGAGTGCGGATTTCGATTAAATTTAAAAAGAATATTCACGGAATAAAACGGTATAATATTTTCAAGGACTGCCCATTCGGACAGCCCTTGAGTAAAATTTATCAGCTTGCGTTTTTAATCTGTAATCTTAACTTATCAGAAATCATAGCAATAAATTCGCTGTTGGTTGGCTTGCCTCTGTCGTTGTGGATAGTGTAGCCGAAGTAGGAATTAAGCACATCAACATCTCCTCTGTCCCAAGCAACTTCAATTGCATGGCGAATTGCTCTTTCAACTCTGGATGATGTGGTTTCGTATTTCTTTGCTACAGACGGATATAATTGTTTTGTAACCGCATTGATTATTTCGGGATGTTCAACCGACATAATAATTGAATCCCTTAAATAGTGATAGCCTTTGATATGAGCGGGAACGCCGATTTCGTGCAAAATTTCAGTTACTTTAAGCTCAATGCCGAATGCGTCAAAAGTTACGGGATTTCCGATGAAACTTTCTTTACTGCGCTTTGTCATATTTACAATATTCTGACAAAGTTCTGAAATGTCATACGGCTTGAGTACAAAATAAGACGCTCCCGAATTCATAACCTGCTGTTCGAGAATTGCGTTGTGGAATGATGAGAATACTATGAAAAGCGGAGCTTTAAGTTTATCTCGTCTTACACTGCGCATTACGCCTATTGCGTCGAGTCTGGTCATAAATGAATCCATAAGGACTACATCCGGCTGTTCTGCCTTAATGCGGTTCAACAGTTCTTCTCCGTCTTTTGAGCAGAAAGCAGGCGTAATGTTGTAATTTTCCATTGTTGCATTGCTTTCCTGCGAAAATTCGGATGCTTCTTCTGTGATGATGAGTTTGATTGCTTTTTCCATTGATTATTTCCCCCAGTAATTTTTCTATGAGATTATATTACCATAAAATGGTAATTTTGGCAATACTTTCCAAGCAAAAAAATTCAATAAATAATAAAATTTTTTTGGTTAAAATAATTAACTGCCAAAAATCAACGGATTTAGCTAAATTATTTGTAATTTTGCATCATATTACCAACATATATTCCGTAACCCTCGTTAGTGGAGTTTACAAAAACATGGGTAACAGCGCCTACAAGTTTACCGTCCATAACAATAGGACTGCCGCTCATACCCTGAACAATACCGCCTGCTTTATCAAGTAATTCTTCATCGGTTACTTTAAGCGTAAAACTTTCGGCAGAGTTTGTGTTTCTGCTTATGCTTGTAATTTCAATGCTGTATGCTTTCGGCGTATTGCCCTCAAGAGTGGTATAAACAGTCGCTTTACCCGTTTTCAGTTCGGATTCTTTTGCAACTTCAAGTTTTTCTTTATTTTCTGTAAGCGAAGTATCAAATGTGCCGTATATTCCGATGTCGCAGTTATCGGTAATTTTTCCTATAACTTTGTCGGAGAAATATCCGTTAAGACTGCCGGGGGAGCCGTTTGTGCTTTTTGTTACACTGCTTATTTCCGCTATAACCGCTTCACCCGAGGCAAGCGGCATAAGCGTGTAAGTGTCGCAGTCGCAAATGCCGTGACCAAGACCCGCAAAGTAATTTTCGCTTTTGTCATAATAGGTTACAGTGCCTATGCCTGCACTACTGTCACGCACCCAAGCGCCTATGAGATAATTGCCGGCCGTGTTTTTTATAGGAGCTATCTCTTTTGTAAGCGTTTTGTTGTCACGCTCAAAGGTTACTTCAAGGGTATTTCCGTCTGAATTAAGCGTAGCTTCACGCAATGTTTCATTGCTTGTAATTTTAGTACCGTTAATTTCCTTTATAATATTCGCCTTTCTTTGCGATAAGCTGGTCATGAGTGCCGCACTCGGCAATGCCTTTGTTATCGATATACATTATCTTATCGCAGTTTTTGATAGTGGAAAGTCTATGTGCGATAATAAATGAAGTTCTGCCAACAAGAAGTCTTTGAAGTCCCTGCTGAAGGAGCTTTTCTGTTCGTGCGTCTATTGATGAAGTTGCTTCGTCAAGGACAAGTATTTTCGGGTCGGAGAGGAGCGTTTCTTTGCAAAGGAGATAAGTGTTTCTGTCCGCCTGAAAGCTTTGAGCCAACGCTCGTTGACCTCGGTCATATAGCCGTCTTTCATTTCGCTTATGAACTCGTCTGCGCAGACTATCTTTGCGGCTTCTCTTATTTCTTCTTCCGTTGCGTCAAGTCTGCCGTAGCGGATATTATCGTAAATAGTGCCGCTGAAAATAAAGCTGTCCTGAAGCATTATGCCCATTTGTGAGCGGAGGGAATGCAAAGTCGCCTGACTTATATCCTTGCCGTCTATGGTTATTTTACCGCTGTCAAGGTCATAAAATCTTGACAGGAGAGAAACTACTGTAGATTTTCCTGCGCCTGTTGGTCCAACGAGGCAACGCTTTCGCCCGGCTTAACGTCAAAGGAGATATGCTCCAAAACTGTTTTGCCCTGCTCATAGCTGAATGTAACGTCATCAAATTTTACCTCGCCTGTGATATCACCGATATCCTGAGCGTTCGGCTTGTCTGCGATAGTGGCAGGCTCGTCAAGGGTCTCAAAGATACGCTCAAGGTAGGCGATATTGTTGATGAAGTTATTGAAGATGTTTGA
>ENA-OQCO01000676-OQCO01000676.1-human-gut-metagenome-genome-assembly--contig:-NODE-676-length-17364-cov-1.750537_pt1 | contig 17364 bp, 10 predicted proteins | sample MGYA00242500_ERZ504582 | MGnify/ENA primary metagenome ERZ504582 (study PRJEB26092, sample SAMD00036346) | human gut metagenome | host: Homo sapiens | study: EMG produced TPA metagenomics assembly of...
CAGTATGAACCTGGCGACTTGCACTGGCTGCACAAAGCCATCAGCAACCTGAAAGCATTCCTGCTCGGCACTTATCACGGCCGCTGCACACAGCTTCAGTCCTATTTGGACGAGTTCTGCTTCCGCTTCAATCGCCGAAAAGCCGGAGATCAGATCTTCAGCCGCCTCGCAAGAGCCGTCGCTACATCTTGTGCCCAGCTGCATTAAGCCGATAAGCACAATCAAAAATATGCTTTTGACCCTAAAAATGATCCATATAATTCAGATTATGACTGGACAGAAGAAGTTGACGAAGAGGAAATGAAAAGAGAGATACCTAAAGAGATGTATATGGCTTTAGATGGAGAAGTTTTAGAAAGTCCAAACTGGGAAGAAGGAATTCCAACTGCTCTTTCTGAAATTATGGACAAGCTTTGTGACGCTTTGGACGAATAAAAAAGAAAAATTCCCATTTATCGAGGAGATAGCAAAGCTAGCCGAGCCAGTCAACGGTCAAGATGAACGGCGCATTTCATGCGCCGCCGTTGACAGTCCCGCCCGTCTTTGCTGATGGGCAATCAAGGCGGGAAAGCCCTAAAATGGCTTCCCGCCCATTTCAATTTTTACGGGAGTGTGTCCACAAGTTCGGGACATTTTGGCGCTGTTGCGAGACTTTGTCAACAGCGCCATTTTGTCCCGAAGTGGCTCGTTGCGGTGCTTCCCCTGCCTGGGTATTCCTTTTCGGACGGTCATTCATTTTTCAAGGTGCAGCTCATCGATGAACTACCCTAAGTCTACACCTAAAAGACCGCCCGCCCCGTATATCTATAAGGTCGGAAATCAGCTCGGAAAACTCTCTATTTCCACGCTCTCGGAATTGTGGTAAAATGAAAGTACTTGGATGGCAATTAAAGTTTGAAAGGAGTGGCGATATGATTTCAACGAAAAATTTGTCTGGATTACCTGATGTAAATCGCCTAAAGGCTTTCTGCAAAGGGCTTGCAGCTTTGGACATCATCATGTTAGAGAAGGAATGGAGTTTCATCCGTCACTATACATACAATCCCATATGGAGAAAGGGAAAAGAAACATTTTGGGCTACCGATGGCAGTGAGCAAAGCATGATTATCATGTTCACATCTGAAGGCTGTGTTATCAATGGTGTAGATTCTGAACTTTACGATTGGGAAGAAAAACTCCCTCGGATAGAGGATTTGACAAATGGGATGCCTTCCGCTTTGCAAAAGCTCATGAATAGCAGAGAAGTCAAAAAGATGAAAAGCACTTTTTGCGTCTGGACGGAAGATGGCGTTGTTTGGCACTGTAATCCTATGGCTGGTGAGGACGCTTCCAAGGATTTACTCTCTATGATTGATGGTAATCCGCAGACCTATGTGGAATACGGGAAGTGGTTTTATCCCGCCGACCTGCCTTTGGAAGTTGTGCGCCAGCTTGCAGACGGGGTGCCGGTGACAAAAGAGATGATTGTTGCATTAAACCCCAAGCGTAGTGAATGGGACGAGATTAAGGCAGAATTAGATGAAATCGGGTATCTGAACAAACTTTGATATAACAGGTAACATAAACAGACAAGGAGGGGGAGTGCATGGAACTATCCATACAAGAACGATTGAAAGACCTGCGTGTGGAGCGTGGGTTGACGCTGGAACAGCTTGCGGAGCAGACGCACCTCTCCAAGTCTGCGTTGGGCAGTTATGAGGGGGATAATTTCAAGGACATCAGCCATTATGCCCTTATTGAGTTGGCAAAGTTTTATGAAGTGACTGTTGATTATCTGCTGGGGCGTTCTCAAACAAAAAATCACCCAAACGCCGATCTTGCAGACCTGCGTTTGAGCGATGATATGATTGAACTATTGAAAAGTGGGCGGGTGGATAATTCCCTCTTGTGTGAGCTGGCGGCACACCCGGATTTCCCCCGGCTCATGGCTGACCTTGAAATCTATGTAAACGGTATCGCTGGCAAACAGGTGCAGAGTGCAAACGCCATTGTAGACGCTGTGAGTACAACCATTATGAAGCAGCACAATCCCGGCTTGACCGACCCGCAGTTAAGACAGCTTATCGCCGCCCATATTGATGATGATAGTTTTTGCCGCTATGTGATACAGCAGGACATAAACAAGATAGCTCTTGACCTGCGGGAAGCGCATAAGGACGATTTTTTCAGCGTCCCGGAGGACAACCCACTGGAAGATTTCTTGCAGACCGTTGACGAAGCTGCCAGCCCAGACAGCGACCCGGAGCAAGCTGCTTTGGCGTTCATTTGCAAGCGGCTCAAATTGAATTTGAAGAAGCTATCTGAAGAAGAAAAGAAGTGGCTGAAAAAGATTGCACAGAAGTCGGACTTGCTGAAAAATCCAAAGCCACAGCGGGGGAGAAAGTAAGGGAACTAAGAGCCCAAAATTAGGGAAAAATGTTTATGGATAAGAAAAGCAAAAAAATTCTAATGCGCTATATGGATGATACGAAGCGAAAACTGTTATCATTTGAAGAAATTGCGTATGCAAAAGAACATGGTGCCATTTTAGAGGATTTATCTATTTCGCACGAAGAAGCTATACGCATTTTGACACAAAGTCTTAAATGTATTTCTCTTAGTGATGCTGCCAATTCTTTTTTGTATAGTTTATCTACTCGTGATATGGAGTATCGGTATATTTTAGCATCGTATATATATGCTGTAAGTTGGCTAATGTTTGATAGAGGTAAGACAGACAAAGTTCCATCTCGGCTGGATAGAACATTTTATAATTATGTCAAGTATCGAGGTGGTGGAATTTGGGGTGGGATTGGAAAACCCATTTTTTATCTCAATGAATTTGCTCATATGGATAAACAACTCCCTACGAATATCGACAAAAATATTTTGAAAGAAATAATATCAATATCATCTGCGATGAGCGACCAATCCACTGGTATTATGTTATGTAAAAAAATTCATGAGAGTAAACTTTTGCCCTGCAATATAAGTGAGATTATCGGAATCCTTGAAACACTTGCTATTTGTGGGATTTTGGAGACACCAGAGCATAAAGGATACATACATTCCTTTACCCCACCGTTGATGAGAGATACCGGAGATTTAAGGCAAAGCCTATCTTATCCACTCAACTGGTGGCATGGAGAAGATAAAGTAAATTATGATAACTGTTACAGAATTTTTAACATTGATTTTTCCTATTTATCGGGAAAATAGCAAAGCCAGCCGAGCCAGTCAACGGTCAAGATGAACGGCGCATAAATACGCCGCCGTTGACAGTCCTGCCTGTCTTTGCTAAAGGGTAATCAAGGCGGGAAAGCCCTAAAATGGCTTCCCGCCCATTTCAATTTTTACGGGAATGTATCCACAAGTTCGGGACACTTTGTCCCGAAGTTCGGCGTTGTACGAGGGACGGGGGCTTTCATATACGCCCTATCTGCTGATGAAACCAGCCCTGCGTTTGCGGCTCCACGCCACGCAATCACAGCCCTGTTTTCCTGCTGCTTCAAATGCCCTTGCCCTCCCTGGCGGCAACCTCATTTTCGCAGCAACGCCGACAGAGCGTATAACACACTACACTTTGCAAGCAAAGTCGTGTGCCAAAGGGTGCCCCTTTGGAAACCCCGGACAACAAAACAGGCTGAATATCTCGCACTTCCCCGGTGCTTGATACTCAGCCTTTATTTGTTGTCAGCAGCCCCCGTTTCGTGGTCTGCGTGTAGTTCCTTGTAAACTGACCTAACAAGCTGGCAAAATAAAAACGAACGCCCGCAGGCCGGTCAAACCGGTCTGCGGGACATGAATGCGAAAGGGGAGAAGCGGTATGCAACAGCTCCAGATCGGACGGGTCTACCGCCATTTCAAGGGCGATTATTATCTTGTGGAGGCGCTTGCCAAGGATTCAGAGACAGGCGAGGCCTGCGTGATCTACCGAAAGCTCTACGGCGACGGCGCTCTGTGGGTCCGTCCGCTCGAAATGTTTTTGAGCAAGGTCGACCGGGAGAAATATCCCGATGCGGAACAGGAATACCGCTTCGCGCTTCAGGACATCCCAAGCGCCGCCGGACATGAATAAAAACCGCGTCCGCCCCTACGCTGGCCTTGGAAAGCCTGCGCAAAATAGGAAAACAGCAGTTCTTTGACAGACCGAACGGCCCGGCGGAGCTTACTCCGCCAGGCCGTATTTTGTTTTGACCCTGTCCAGCTTTTCCAGCATCGGCTCCGCGCCGAGCCAGAGAAAGACGAACGTAGCGACTGCACGTACCAGATCGACCGGAATGCCGGTGATGTAATAGCTCATGATGATCTTCCAGCTGATCGTTTCTGACCACATGAGCGCGGACGCGGGATTCATAATACCGCCGAAGATCACGGTAGAGGCGATCACGCCGAAGATGCACAGACTGAGCTCAACCGCCGCAGGACGCCCTTGCGGTACAAAACTCCCGCCAGCCAGCCGATTGACCCCATCGCGAACATCTGCCACGGTGTCCACGGGCCTTGGGAAAACAGCATATTCGAAACCAGCATGGTCATCGCGCCGACTAAGAATCCCGTTTCGCCGCCAAAGGCCACGCCCGCCAGGATCGTCATTGCCACGACCGGTTTGAATTCCGGCAGCATGAAGAACGCGGCGCGGCCTGCCACATTCAGTGCAACGAGCACGGCAATCAGCACCAGCTCCCGTGCCTGCGGCTTTCGCCCCTCGAAGATGAGGAAGAACGGCAGCATACATTCGAGCAGAATGAGCAGCGAAATGAAATAATACCGTTTCCCGCCGAAGCAGTACACACCGATGAACAGCGTCAGCGGAATGAGCAGGAGGATCAAAGCCGTCGCAAAAATCGTGCGGTTCCTTAGCTTCCGCTTTTCCACGGGCGTCTGGATGAGATAATCCGGGCGGTCGGCTTTTCGGCCAATGGACAGCGCAAACACGAGCAGCGAGAGAAGCAGAATGCCGTAGAGCCTCATCTGGCTGCCCGCAAGACCTGTCAGTCCGCCTGCGTCCACAAGCTTTGTCAGATCGGTCATGCCGATGGCCTGGATCATCAGCACCAGCGACACGATACCGGATACGGCGGCAAGCGCCTTGCGCCAGACCGGGAGCTTTTTCAGAACCTGCGCTTCCTTCTCCGGTGCAGGCGGAATACGCTGATACTCCGGCAGCGCCGGTTCCGGCGCGACCGCTCCGCCGCAGGCGGCGATCACGTCTTCGGGTGTAACGGCTTCCGGCAGCACGTCGCGTGCAATGCGGTTCGCGGAGGTCGTATAAAAGCTGTTGCCGCTGAAAAACGTGCGCGGCGCAGCCTCGGTGACGATATTGCCGTCAAAAAACAGGGCGCAGCGTTCGGCATACTTCGCGCAGAATTCGATATCATGGCTGACCATCAGAATCGCCACGCCGGACGCTCGCAGCGTCCGCAGAATCTGCCCAAACGTCTGCTTGAACTCCGCATCAAGTCCCTTCGTCGGTTCGTCAAGGAGTAGAATGTCCGGATTCAGAAGCAGGATTTTCGCCAGCGCCGCGCGCTGCTGTTCGCCGCCCGAAAGATCGTAGGGATGGCGGTCAAGCAGCTCCGCCAGCTGCAGAGCGAAACGACCTGTGCGAGACGCTCAGGTTTCCGTTCGGATTTTGGTATGATCTCCAATAAGTCCTCGCGCACCGTGGCTTTTACAAACAGCGTCTGCGGATTCTGCGGCAGCATTCCGACGCTGCCGGTGATGTTCAGTTCCCCGCGATACGGCTTTTTCAGACTTGCCAGCAGCTTGAGCGTGGTGGTCTTGCCCGTGCCGTTGCCGCCGAGCAGGGCCAGAAATTCACCTTTGTGCAGCTCCAAGGATAAACCCTTGACCACATCGGGCAAGTCCTTATCGTATTTGAACCAGATTTCCCGCGCCGAGACAACGGTTTCCGTGTCCGGCGCGTTTTTATTTTCTTCCGGAATCGGCTTCAACTCGTGCGTTTTTGCGTATTCCAGCAGCCAGTTTCGCCCGTCACAGACAGAAATGGGGCAAACTGCCTTGGAATCCGTCGCCGCCCATATCCGCATGGCGGCCGGCATGGCCAAAAACATCGCGTTCCCGCTGGATTTTAATTCCGCGCCCACCTCGGCAGGCGTTCCGCTGCAAAGCAGTCTGCCGCCGTCCATGACCGCCACGCGCGATGCGAAGGAAAACGCTTCTTCCAAGCGATGCTCGGTCAGAATAATCGTCGTGCCAAGCTCCCGGTTGATCTTGCCGAGCGTTGCCAAAAAGTCCGACGCTGCAATCGGGTCAAGCTGACTTGTTGGCTCGTCGAGAATCAGCACCTTCGGCTGAAGCACCATCACAGACGCAAGATTCAGAAGCTGCTTCTGTCCGCCGGACAGTTCTGTAACAGACTTATAAAACCATGTCTGGATGCCGAAAAATGACGCCATTTCCGCCACTCTGCGGCGGATCGTCGGTGTGTCATAGCCGAGCGATTCCAACCCGAACGCCAGCTCGTGCCAGACCTTATCCGTGACGATCTGATTCTCCGGGCTTTGCTGCACAAAGCCGATTTTTTCAGCCTGTTCGCGCTGGGAAAGTTCATCAAGATTTTTTCCGTCAAACAGGATTTGACCGCTCCTTCGTCCGTGCGGCGCAAGGACGGTTTTTAACTGCCGCAGCAGCGTCGATTTCCCGCAACCGGACGGACCGCAGACCACCAGAAATTCTCCCGGCCGGACGGACAGTGAGAAATCGGAAATCGCGTTTTTCTCCTGTTCGGGATATGCAAAGTTCAGATGTTTGATTGCAAAGAGTTCCACTGCCTGTCCTCCCTTCGGTCGAGTATCACCGGCGTCAGCACCAGCGCAAAATAGACGAGCATAAAACTGACCGTCATCGGCGTCCATGCGGCGGCCTTCACCGTCGGATAATACCGGAAATACGTTCCGCCCGCCATCCAGCCGGAAATGAGATACGCCCCGCAGAAAACCAGCCACGCAAGCGCGGCCTTGTCCCGGTCGTCAAAACGATAGATCGAAAATGCTGTGCGCCCCGGCAGGCCATAGCCGCGTGAGCGCATGGAGTCCGCCGTTTCAATGGCATTTTCGAGCGACCATGTGACCATGATTGAGAAGATTTTGACGGCGTTCCCAACGCGGCGGAATACGCTTCCGTTTTTCGTATCGCGTCCGATACAAGCCTGCGCCTCCGAAACCGTCTGCATCTGCGCCCTGAACTTCGGAATGAACCGCAGGGCCATGGACAAAACAAGCGACAGCGCCGGAATCACGCGTCCAAATAAATACACAAACTTGTCCGAAGTCATAACCTCGTTGTAGCTGGAAAACCACAATACGACGCTTGCCAGCATGACCGCTGCCGACGCACCATAGAGCATGGATTCGAGCGTCAGCGGATTCTCGGAGGGCAGATACGTCAGAATCGTCGCGCCCTCATGGTTAAAGGCCGGGTTCAAAAGCGCGGCAAGCGCCGCCATAGGGAGAAGCCCCATGACGGTAAACCGTACCGCTTTCCGGCCCTTTAAATAAATGTCATATGCCAGTGCCCCGGTCAGCGAGATCGCCAGATAGACCGGGTGCATCAGGCACATCGAAAACAGCAGCACCAGTGCGTAATATAGAGAATTGATCACGGGATGATATCCCGAAAAAGCGTCTTTGTTTCTCATTCGCCCTCTGTCCAGCCGCCGCTGCCGACGTCCCTGCCCAGCTCACAAGTATAAACCCACGTGACCGTGTCTCCGTCCTGCAGCGCATACTGGCTGCATCCGTAATTCGGGAACCAGCCGTTCACCGCGTACATCCAGCCGGATTCCGCCCCGCAGTCAAATTCATAGAGGTTCCCGATGCCCTCAATGTAAGCCGAGCTGTAAACCGGCGTCGTGGAAAATTCCAGATGGAGTTTATTCTCCCGGCAGACCTGCTGCAAAACGTCAAAAGCGCTCTGGCCCTCCTGAAAGCTGACCTCTACAGACTCCAGCAGCCAGCCGTCCTCCGGCACCAGCTCCCGCTTTTCTTCGCTGCAAAGCTCCATGTGCTCCAGAATCGATGCACAGGAAATGGAGACGGTGCAGTGATAGCTCGGCCCGGCCTGCGGCGCTCCGCACCCGGTCAGCAGCGCAGCCGTCAGCACCAGCGCCAGCACCGCCCAGACGGCGGCCTTTTTATTTGTTTTCCAGACGTTCACGCAATTCAACTCCATATGTGTTGTATCATTTCAAGTATATCTGAAAACCGGTAATCTGTCCAGTGGCGCAATAGCTGCTGCCGGTCTGGTTTACCGGCTTTCAGATATGCTCTGAAATACAGCACGCAGGGCTGCCCCCCAAAAAGGGGGCAGTCCTGTGCTGCAAATTGGGATTATGAGGTCAGTTCAGTACATTTTTCACGAGCCGGTGGAGGATCGCGGCGACCTGTGCTCTGGTCGCGTCGCCCTTCGGCATGAGCTTGCCGGAAGCACCGTTGATCAGGCCCTCCGAGACAGCCCAGCCGAGCGCCTCGCTGGCATAGGCGGAAACGCTGTCCGCGTCGGTGAAGCTGTTCAGCTTTGCGCTCGCATCGGTGTCCAGCTTCCTGTACTGCGCATAGCGGTACAGGATCGCGGCAAGCTGCTCGCGCGTGACCTTGGCGTCGGGGGGAGAAGGAGGTGCTGTCCGTGCCGGTGACGATGCCGTTGGCGGCTGCCCAGATGACAGACTTTTCGTAATACGCGCCGGAACGCACATCGGTAAAGCTGCTTCTGCCTGTGACGGTGGGTTCGCCCTCGAGCCGGTAGAGAACCGTGACGAGCATGGCGCGCGTCATGGACGCGTTCGGGCTGAAGCTTCTGCTGTCCGTGCCGGAGAACAGGCCGTTTTCGTATACGAACGCAACGTCGTCATAGAACCAGTCGGACGTGGAAACGTCGGTGAACGGAAGCTTGACCTCGGGCTTCGAAGCGGGCTTCTTATTGTCGGCACCCGGAGTGATCGGCTCCGGAAGCGCGGCGGTATTGACCATGACGGTGTAGACTGCGGTGGTCACGCCGTCCTCAGCGGTGACGGTGAAGCTCCAGATATTTCTGGTGTTTGTCAGAGCGCTGACAGTCGCGCGCGGATGCCTCGTGACGATCACGAAGCTGCCGGTCTTGACGATCGTGCCATAGGGAACCGTGACGGTGTAGCTGTTGTTCGCACCGGCCACAGCCTTGAAACCCGCAACGGTGATGCTGCTGACACCCGCGTCATTGGACTTCGGGGCTTCGGTGAACGAAACGGTGACGGTGTAGGTCTTGGAGGTCACGCGATCCTCAGCGGTGACGGTGAACGTCCAGACATTGCCTTCATTCGTCAGAGCGCCGACAGTCGCGCCTGCATCGCTTGTGACAATCACGAAGCTGTCCGCCATGACAGTCGTGCCGTAGGGGAGGGTAACGGTGTAGGTGTTGTTCTCGCCAGCAGTGGCCTCAACGCCCGCAACGGTGACGCTGCTGACATCCGCATTGCTGGACTTCGGGGCCGCTGTGACCGTGACGGGGAGCCACGGGGAGAAAATGTTGGTGAACTCGTCGCCCATAGCGGACAGAACATAGCTGCCTGCGGCGGCAAACGAGAGCGTGGCCTGCCCATTTTCGCCGATGACCTTGCCCTCGACCGGCGTGAGCGTGCCGTCTTCGCCGACTGTGCAGATCTGGATGTCCTCAGGATCGAGCGCCGCTCCGTGCGTTACACGGTCCTCGGGCTTCAGACCGCCGCCGTAGGCGTACATATAGCCGTCCATACCGAGCGTGAAGTCGGTTCCGGCCTGAACCGTAAAGGTATCCAGACGGTTTCCGTCCGTATCCGTGAACCACGTATAGTAGTCCATGTACATACTGGTGTCCTGATAGAAGAAGAACTCAACGGTGCCGTCCTCCGCAACGGGGGTCTGGCTGATGGTGTAGCCGGTGTAGCCGTACTGCGTGTTGTATTCGCCGTTCTTGTCGCAGGGGAACTCGCCGTTGACCGCGAAACTGAACGCAGAGGTTTTTTCTCCGTTGACCGTGGTGATCGTGCCGTTGCTGACGACGAGATAATCGCTCTTGCTGTCCTTTGTGAAGTCCTCACCGAAGGTGAGCTCGTGGTACTTCACGAGCACGTCCAGCGCGGAAACGCCGTCGGTGACCGCATCCTTGTAGCCATAGCGCTCGGCGAGATCGCTGGAGACCTCCACACGGGTCGGAACCATGATAAACATATTTTCTGCCTGCATGGAAATGGTCGCGTGGATCGTCTTGGCCTCTTTCACCGTGACTGTGACGGAGTAGGTCACGGCAGTGCCGTCCTCAGCGGTCACAGTAAACGTCCAGACGCCGTCCTCACCCTTGGCCGGGCCGGTAAGCGTGGCCTTGCTGTCGGAAAGTGTGATTTCGAAGCTGTCTGCCGTGACCTCCGTGCCTGCCGGAAGCGTTACGGAGAAGCTGTTTTCAGCCGTACCGGCTGCTGCCTCAACGCCTGCGACCTTGACGGACGCAACACCCGCGTCAGAGGACTTCGCGTTCGGGTCGATCACAGTAAGAACGAACTTGTATTCCGGAGATTCTGCCTTGCCGTCGCTTGCTTTGAAAACAAGCGTATACGTACCGGCAGCGCTGGGCGTATATGTGTAGGAGGCCGGTACATAGAACGGATTCTCGGCATCACGCCAGACGCGGTAGGTGAGCTTATCGTAGGCGTCCTCGTCCTCAAAGATCTGCGTCATATCAAACTGATAGCTTTCGCCAAGGTTGATCGAGGCCGCAGCCGGGGTGATTACGCCGTCCTTCAGCCTGGGGGCATGGTTCGCCTCGGTCGGCATACGCAGCTCGTAGACCCAGACGTCGGAGGCGTCGGTCTTGTTCGTCAGCGTAATGACCGCGACCAGACTGCCGGAAAGATCGGGATTGATGATGGCAACATTCTTCGCGTGCGGGGCGTCCACTGCTTTTGCAGTTCCGTCGGTCGTCGTGAAGGCATATACGGCGGAATATGCCGTATTGTAGGATACCTTAACCTGGAACTGAATCCCGGATGCGCCAGAAACGATTCGATACGGAGAAGTCAGCACATTGCTGCCCGCTGTTTGATGCAGCGTAAAGCTGCGCGTTGTCGTATACTCCAGGCTTGCCTTGAGCATGGAGAGCGTAACCGTCCGCAGTGGGGTCGTCTCAGATGCGCTTCTGCGGGTCACGGTGACAGTATACGCTGCGGTGGTCGTGCCGTCCTCGGCGGTAACGGTGAACGTCCAGACATCGCCGTTGGCTGTGGGAGCGGAGACGCTGGCCTTTTCATCGGACAGAACGATCTGGAAGCTGTCTGCCGTAACCTCGGCGTTCGTCTGCAGCTTGACCGTGTAGGCTGTCTCACCGGTCTTCGAGGCCGGGGTGTGCGCGACGGAAACGGAGGTCACGCCTGCGTCAGAGGACTTCGGCGCTTCCGCGACGGTCACAGTGACGGTGTAGGTCACAGCAGTGCCGTCCTCAGCGGTCACGGTGAAGCTCCAGACGCCGCTTTCGCCCTCGGTCGGGCCTGCGGTGACGCCGGCCTTGTCGTCGGAGAGCGCAATAACAAAGCTGTCTGCTGTGATAGCCGTGCCGTAGGGTACAGTGACGGTGTAGGCGTTGTTTTCACCCGCGGCTGCCTCAACATCCGCGACCTTGACGGACGCAACGCCTGCGTCAGAGGACTGAGCTGTGCCGAATACCACGTTGATGGTGTAAGTGCGCTTGCCGTCGCTCGTTTTATTCATGGTGGGCCAGCTGTCGTCTGCACAGACGACGGTGATGACGCTGCCATTTGTGATGGGGATCAGGGACGTGCGGGAATATTCGCGGCCCGTAGCCTGCGTGCCGAGATAGGCGCGGACCTGATAGTTCTTGTTTGCCGCCGTCGGTGTGACGAGCAGCGAGGTCGTGCCTTCCGGCACAGTCAGGGTGTAGGTGAAGGTGTCGCCGCTGAACTTGGGCGCCAGCTTACCGGTGCTGAATGTGAGCGCTTTGAGGCGGGTGTCGGAATTGTTCCAGCTGCCGCCAAGATCCTCAACGGTACGGGTGTACATGATGCGGATCTCGTCGCCCGCGCAGAGCGTGCCCTTTGCAACGGTAAATTCACCAAAGCCAAAGTTTGTGAACCAGTCGTTGAGTGTGCCCATCCAGCCGGACATGGTACCGCCGTCAAACGCCTTCAAGTTGTCAATGGAGGAGATGTAGTTGCTTTCCGCGCCGACGACGGTGTGGCCATCCAGTGCTTCCACAACGCAGCCCATCATGGTCGATTCGCCAGTCAGCTCGATCCAGGTGTCGGCCAGCGTGCCTTCCCAGACAGCGCCCTCCGCCTTCGGGAACGTGGTGTTCTCCACGATCACGCGGGCCATGCCGGCCAGCGTCAGAACGCTGACATACGCCATATCCGAGCCGCCCTTGGAGGCGTCGTCCTTCACATAGGACAGCGTCAGCGTGTAGCTGCCGGCTCCGAGCTGCTTTTTGATGCTGCCGCTCTTCTCGCCGCTGACAGCGTCGGCCAGCGTTTCCGGGCTGCCGCCGTCTTCTGCGAGCGTGATGGTCAGCTTGTCATAGCCGTTTTCCGAGGAAACGCCGTAGCCGAAGCGCAGAACGGTGGGTGCGCTCAGCGTAAAGGCAAACGAGGTCGTGGAGCTGGTCTTGTCCTGATTCTGGTTGCTGCTTTCAAAGCGGTCCAGATCGGCATTGTAGACCCAGGGGTAATTGCCGTTGTCGGAAACGCTGATAGAGGTGACAGTCTGCTCGGGGTAGGAGACGTGGCCGAGGCGGTCGTCGTCCCAGACCGTGTAGGTTTTGCCGCAGACGGCGCATTCGTAGGTCTTATAGCCGGTGAAGACCTGCTCGGTGCCGTCCTTGGGCGTATGGCCCTTGGCGGGAACGATGTCTTCCTTCGTTTCTGAGCAGCCGTCTCTGCGGCAGGTACGGACGATCTTGCCCGGCTGCGTGCAGGTGGGAGCCGTCAGGACACAGCTGTTGTCGCTGCCGTCCAGATCCTCGCAGAAGTCGTGGCCGAGTGCCGCGACATAGGCCGTGCGGTAACTTTCGCCGCACTTGCTGCAGGAGTAGCTGGTGTAGCCTTTCACCGTGCACAGTGCGGCAACAACCGTGCCCTCGCCGTTCGCCTCGTGGAAGGTCACATCGGTCTGCCATCTGAGCGCGGGATAGCCGCCGCAGACCGGGCCGAACGCGTCAGACAGGTCGGCGTCCTTGAGGTCAGCTTCGTTCAGCGCTTCGGCGTTCGCGTCCGCGTTCAGCGTGTTCAGATAATAGCACTTGGAAATCTCGGAGGAAGCAGTGTCAACCGTGCCGAATACGGCGCTGCCCGCTTCGCCGGTGGAGTAGCAGCTGGAGATGGTGATTTTCCCCTGCACAGTGCCGCTCCAGTTCACATTGCCCTTGACCTCGCCTGCGATGCCGCCGGAGGCCGTGCCGGAGATCTTGCCGGTGTTGTAGCAGCTTGCAACAGTCATTTCGCTGCTGGTGCCGCCGATGATGCCGCCAGCCTTGCTGCCGGTCGCGGAAATTTCTGCGGTGTTATAGCAGCCGGTGATGGTCGAGCCGTTGCCGACCGTGCCGCCGATAATGCCGCCGGCGCTGCTGCCGCCGGTGACAGCGCCGAAGTTCGCGCAGTTCTCGATCACGGCGTTCTGATAGGTGTATCCCACAAGACCGCCGACGTTGTTGCCGGTAGAGGTGATGACTGCGTAGTTGAAGCAGTTCGCGATTTTCGGAGCAGTGCCGCTGGCATAGCCGGCGATCGCGCCTGCGCTGCCCTTGCCGGAAACTGCGCCGCGGATGGTCAGATCATGGATGTAGGAATTCGAGCCGATCTGCGCAAACAGGCCAGCCGTGGCGTTCAGGCCGGTGATCTCAAAGTCTGCGCCGTCAAGCACGACCTTCTTGCTGGAGGAGATGTTCAGCCATGCGTATTTGCCGAGGTTGATATCGGCCGTCAGAACGCCGGAAACGTCCGCGTCCTTGCTCTTCGCGACGAACCAGGCCAGCTCCGCGCCGGTGCCGATCCGGTAAACGCCGTTTTCGTCGGTCTGCGGTTCGGCCTGCGTCTTGCCGTCCCATGCGCCCGCTGCGGTTGCCTGCAGGGTGATGGTGAATTCGTTGGGGCCTTCCTCCGTCATGGTGACGCTGCCGGAGGCGTATTCAACGCCGGCACCGGAAACGGTGTAGAAGTATTCCTCGGCATAAGCTTGAACGTGCCGTCTTCCGCGACCGCAATGCCGTTGCCTGCGCTGTCCGCCAGCGTGACGGTCAGGTTCTTGCGGTCAATGGATGTGCCATTCTGATCCTGGAAAATCAGCTTGCCGGTCAGGAAGTCAAGCTTTACGACCGGGATCGTGATCTCCGGCAGACGGCTGAGAATGCCTGCCGTCTTGGGCGCGTCGAAGCCGGGATTCGTGCCCACAGCATAGGTGATGCCGCGGTGCGTCGGAACGCCGGGCCAGCCCGCCTGCTTGATCGCGCCGCTCAGCGTGTAGGTCTCCTTAGCCCAGAACTTCGGGATGGTGACAGTCAGCTTCTGCCGCTCAGGGTTGCCGCTGAAGTCATAAACGCCAAAGTTTCCGCCGGGATCACTCTTGAAGAGGGTGCCGTCCGGGCCCTGCATATACAGGGAGAAGTTGAAGTTATACGCGCCGGAAAGCTTTTCCTTGGGGCTGATCAGGTTGGAGAACTGGATCGTGACGGAATCACCCGGCTTGATGGCAGCCAGCTCTTCCTGCGTCAGCTCCGTGCCCTCCGCGTTGACAAACTTGTAGCTCACGCCGCGTGCCGTCACGACCTGATAGGTCGAAAGGCTGCCCTTCGTGACCTTGATGATATTGCGGCCGGTGATCAGACCGCTGACGGTCACAGTGCCGTCTTCAGCGGTTGTGACGCCAGTGTTTGTGAAGCCGCCGGAATACGTCATAGACGCAGCGGTCACGGTGGGGCGCAGGACGCTCACGGTGCAGCCCGCTTCGGGCTTGAAGCTGTAACTTGCACCCTCTGTTCCAGTGTAGAACAGAATGTCATGCTCCGCATCGAGCTGCCGCGCCTCATCCTTCTCGATGACCGCGTCCATGCGGTCAAGATTCATATTGGTCTGGATGGCGCTGCCGTCCGCGCCGACATTCACGACAAACACGCCCGTCAACTCCGGCCAGATGGCGGAGAAGCGATGCGAGGCCGTGCTGGTCTGGCCAGCCATATGGGTCATTGCGTCATAGGTTACGAGCACGATTGCCGTGCCCTCGTGCTTGGCCTCCATCACAGCGACGTTGCTGTTCAGCGCGTTCGGCGTGATGGTCACGACGTCGCTGGCATTGCCGTTCACATCAATGACCTGATAGTGCATCTCCGGCAGTGCGACCTTGGCGTTCATAAAGCTTTCGATCGCGAACCAGTTGCGGAAGGAGTTGAGTTCAAACGTCTCGCCAACGGCCATGTTTTTATAGCCCTTGGTGTTGATGTTCAGGTAAATGCCTGCACGGTCGTAGACGTTGTTTTCAAAATGATAGATCGTGCTCTTGCTGAAATCACCGGTCAGGCCGAGATCCTCTTCCGTGACCGTGTACGCTGCGTCGGCACTCAGTCTGACGTAGTTCCAGTATGTTGCACCCTGCGGATGGCGGACACGGTAGAAGTAATCCGTGTTCTTGTCGAGATGGAACGTGGCCGTGCCGTCCTCGACGGAACGCGCGAACGGCTCAAGGAAGCTGAACACATAGTATTTTGCGAGCGTACCGGCGTCGATGGTCGAGCCCTTCGGCGCTGTGACCGTGACCGTGACGAATTCCTTGCAGGTCAGGCTGAGGCTGTCGTTCATTGTCGGGGTCTTGGAAGCGGTAGCCGGGTTGTAGTTCGGATGCGTTTCCGCGTTCGGCGTGGCTGTCACGCTGACTGTATCACCAACGACAAACAGGCAGCTTGTGTAGGTCTTGCCCCAATTTACGGCCGAGCCAAACTCCGCCTTACGCTCTGCACCGGAGGCGTCGGTTACGCGCAGCGAAAGAGTATAGTCTGTGTCCTTAACCCATGAATTGGGGTTGACGGAGATCTGATACATCCGCTGCAGCTTGAAGCTGCTGCTGTCGCTGCTGACGTCGATCACCACGCCGCCGTTGCGGTCATTGTTCGCGTCATAGCCGTCAACCCAGTAAGCGCCGGGCGCAAGGTCGATGGTATACGCGCCGTCTGCGGCTGTCTTTTCAGCCAGCAGATCGTCCGCGCCCTTCACGCCGTCCATGTAGGTATACAGCTTCAGGGACTTGACCTGTGCGTCGTGTATACCGGACAGTGTGACGCTGACATCGCCCTCTGCTGCCAGAACGCCTGCGGGCAGCAGGCTCAGCAGCATCACAAACACGAGCAGCAGACTCAGAATTCGTTTCTTCATACATTTTTCCTCCAGAATCAAAATATCTATCGCAAGCTCCTTATTAAATAGGAGCAGAAACAGGGGGCGCAGACGGCTTTGGGAGAAACGAAAGCCCGCCATTTTGACAAAATGGCGGGCGGATCTCCAAAGAAACAAAATACGCTGCTTTTCCTGTGAGGAAAAACGGCGCACCTGTTCCGAATGCTACAGGCAGAGCTCGTCCCACGCATTCATCCTTTCCGCCGCGAATGCGGCGCAGACAGCAGTTCTTCTGACTTGCACTCTGGAAACAGAACCTCTGTTTCCGCGCCCGTTTCCTGTCTTCTCACGGAATCGCTTCCGCAATGACTGACTTTCGTCCAGACAGCTTTCGCTGCTTCGGAACGGTCTTGTGCGCACAGCTCCGGTCGAGTGGTTTTCCCTTTCTCTTGCGCCGAAGCCTGCCCTGCGGCGTGCTTCGGTTACTGTACATCGGATGGCAATATCAAATTGTAGAAAAAGCAAAATCTTGTGCTTTTCCGTATGCTACTATACACGATATGGGCGTGATTTGCAAGCGGTTTGAAAAAAATATACCGCATTTGTCCCACCCTCTTGAAAAAAGCCGAAAGCTGTGTCAAAATAAAGAAAACCGCCCCAGCGGTGTTTTGACAGCACAACGGTTAGATACAACTAACTGATACGGAGGAAGCGATGAAATACCATATTGAGAAGAATACCGTGCAGGAAACGCTCGTCATTCCGCTCTACGGGCGGAAAATGTGCTCGGAGCTGTATCCGAACCTTTACCGCGACGAGACGGCCCTGCGCCTGATGGAGCAGATCGATTACGATTTTTCGCTTCTGTCCCAAAAATCAAAGAGCCTCATGCAGCAGTTCGGCTTTCTGGAGGCCGCCATGCGCCAGAACGACCTTGCATGGGAGGTGCGGGACTATCTGCGCGAGCATCCAAACGCGGCGGTCGTCAACCCTCGGCTGCGGACTGGACGACACGGGCCGCGCTG
>ENA-OQCO01000679-OQCO01000679.1-human-gut-metagenome-genome-assembly--contig:-NODE-679-length-17341-cov-1.224178_pt1 | contig 17341 bp, 21 predicted proteins | sample MGYA00242500_ERZ504582 | MGnify/ENA primary metagenome ERZ504582 (study PRJEB26092, sample SAMD00036346) | human gut metagenome | host: Homo sapiens | study: EMG produced TPA metagenomics assembly of...
CTGCCGGATAGCTTCGACCATTTCCACTTTATCGCCGGTAAAGGCAGGAATGTTGCGATTATATTCCTTCGCGGCCTCGACGCGCTCGTCTTTCATGGCGGACAGGCAGCGCGCAAACACGGCTTCGCCGATGAGCGTCAGCGGAACGCCCTCGTCCAGCGCTGCAATGCCCGTCCACTTGCCGGTGCCTTTCTGCCCGGCAGTGTCGAGGATTTTCTCGACGATGGGCTGGCCGTCGGTATCCTTGTAGGCAAGAATATCGCGGGTGATCTCAATTAAGTAGCTGTCGAGCTCTGTCTTGTTCCACGCAGCAAAGACCTCGTGCATTTCATCGTCGGACATTCCAAGAAGGTCACGCATGAGCTGGTACGCTTCGCAGATGAGCTGCATATCGCCGTATTCGATGCCGTTGTGCACCATTTTGACAAAGTGCCCCGCGCCGTTCTCGCCGACCCAGTCGCAGCACGGCGCGCCGTCCTCGACCTTGGCGCAGATGGACTGAAAAATGGGCTTCACATACTGCCACGCGGCGGGGCTGCCGCCGGGCATCATGCTGGGACCTTTTAATGCACCTTCCTCACCGCCAGACACGCCGGTGCCGATATAGAGCTTGCCCTTGCTTTCCACATATGCCGTCCGGCGAATGGTGTCCGGGAAATGGGAGTTGCCGCCGTCGATCAAAATATCACCGTCGTCGAGCAGCGGAAGAAGCTGCTCGATCATATCGTCTACGGCCTGTCCCGCTTTGACCATCATAAACACCTTGCGCGGCTTTTCGAGGTTCGCCACCAGCTCTTCAAGGCCGTGGCAGCCAATGATATTTTTTCCGGCGGCTCTGCCGTTTACGAATTTGTCCACTTTTTCCGTCGTGCGGTTGAAGACCACCACGGTGAAGCCCTTGGACTCCATGTTCATGACCAGGTTTTCACCCATAACGGCAAGGCCGATGAGACCAATATCTGCTTTTTTCATATGTATGTTTCTCCTTATCGCTGCACGCGGGCGTTGCCCTTGTAGATGTCCCAGACCTGCTTTTCATCCGCAGGCTCGGCGTAGTCGTTCAGGCTCGACGCAGCCATTACGCCGGTCGCCCAGCCGAATTGCAGGCACTTTTCCGGCTCCCAGCCGTTCAGCACACCATAGAGCAAACCGCCGGAGAAGCCGTCGCCGCCGCCGATGCGGTCGAGCACCTGAATCTCGCGCGGCTCCTCGACATACCATTTCCCGTCCGCCAGCAAAATCGCGCCCCAGAGGTGCTCGTTGACAGAGATAACCTGCCGCAGCGTCGTGGCAAACATCCTCGCGTTCGGATACTGTTCCTGCACCTGCGAGATCATACCCTTGAAGGACTCGATTTTGGAGGACAGATCTTTCCCGCCCGCCTCAGGACCTTGAAAACCGAGGCAGAGCTGGAAGTCCTCCTCGTTGCCGATGAGCACATCGGCAAGAGACGCGATCTCGCGGAACGCGGCGGAGAGCTCCTCCTTGCGCCCCTTCCAGAACGACGCACGGTGGTTGAGGTCAAACGAAACGAGCGTACCGTACTGTTAGGCAGCACTGCGTCGTCTCATGGCTCATGGCGGCAATCAGACCGGATAGGTGGAGAATGCCGACGCCCTCCTGCCCGAAGATGCGTTCTACGTCAAAATCATCAATGGAAAGCGTTCTGCCGACCTCGCCCGCGCGGTCGTTCCAGACACGCGGCGCGCGCAGTCCGAAGCCGGAGTCCGCGATGTTGAACTGATGGCGATAGCCCCACGGACCGCCCTGCTCCACGTCCAGACCCTCAAAGCGGATGTTCCGTGCGCGGAGCTGGCGCTTGATGAAATCCGCAACAGGGCTGCCCTTGACGAATTTCGTAAGTGCAAGGCACTCCCGCCCAAGGCTCGACGCGACGTTCAGCACGTTCGTCTCCGCGCTGGTCGCCTGCATATAAAACAGGTTGCTGTTCTGTACCGCCATCCGCTCCGGCGGTGTGATGCGCACACCCATGCTCGTCGGGCACGCGAGGGCGTAGCGGTGGTATTGCTTTGTATCCATAGACTCCTCCTCAAATGCTGCGGTATTGCCTTAAATCGTTTCCGGGTCGGTGCGCTCCGACGTGTAGCTTTTGCGGAACGCTGCGGGTGACGCGCCCGCCGCGGCCTTGAACACCCGGTAAAAGTATTTCGGAGACTCAAAGCCTACCTGATAGGCGATCTCATTGACGCGCAGCTTCGAGCCGATCAGCAGCCGCTTGGATGCCTCCACGCGCAGGCGGTTGACGTAGCGGATCACGCTCATCCCTGTCTGCTGCCGAAAGCGCCGGGATAGGTAGGACTTGCTGATATGCTCCATCTGCGCCAACTGTTCCAGTGTGATCGGTTCGGTGTAGTGCGCATGGAGATACTGCACCACATACGCCAGTACGCCCTCGGCAGCCTTTGCCTCGCTCTGGCTGCGCAGCATCAGCATCAGCAGCGTTTTGATCTCCTGCTCCAGCAGCAGCGGCTCCGGGCGTTTGCGCTTTGCCTCGCCGTAGATCATCTGGAACAGCCGACCGATCGCCTCATCCCGGTCATGGAGATGGATCGGCGATGGCAGGCGCAGCTCCGGCAGGTCGATCCACAGGCAGATCACCTTCCGCCTGCGTTCAGGGGTGATCTCCTCCTGGTGCTTCCATCCGGCGGGGTATGCAACCGCATCAAACAGGGAAACAGACAGCTGCATGCCGGATACCTCCAGCTCGCTTTTGCCATCGAGAAAGAACAAAAGTTCAATATAGGGGTGACTGTGCCGGGTGTAGTTCCAGAGTGGGCTCTGATCGTCAAAGCGCTCGCAAAACCGCAAGATCGGTCTGCTGCAGGCAATTATATCAAAAAACTGCTCCATAGCCACTCCTTTCTTTCGTTAAGACGATCATACCACGCCGAGACCGACCTGCGCAAGCGGCAGTTCATTTTTGTGCACATTTTGTGCCCGATCGTGAGTGTGAAGCAGGTGCGCTCCATGTTATAGTCAGAGAAAGGAGGGAGCGACGATGGATACATTCAAAATCATTGGTGCGCTGCCAATGTCCGAGCGGATCGCGGTGCTCAAAAAGGAAATGCTGGACGAGCCGCGCTATGCCACCATTGAGCAGGCACGTATCATCACAAAAAGCTACCGGCAGACGGAGGGACAGCCCCGCTGCATCCAGCGTGCGAAGGCGCTGAAGGCGGCGTTGGAGGAGATGACCATCCGCATCGAGCCGCATGAACGGATCGTGGCAACCGAACGCCCGGCGTTCGGGGCGGCGTGGTATTTCCGGAGACCGGCGCGTCTTGGGTAGACCGGGAGTTTGAGACGCTCCCCACGCGGCCGCAGGATCGATTTCAGATCCATCAGGAGGATGTGGCGGAGTTCAGAAGCGAGATCCTGCCCTATTGGCAGGGGAGATCCTTGGAGGATCGGGTGCGCGAGGCTGTCGGCCCGCAGGTGGATGCCATCTCAAAGGTGGTCAAGATCAACCAGAAGGATCACTCGCAGGGGCATATTTGCCCTAATACCCGCAAATGGCTGGCACTTGGGCCGGATGGCATCCGCCGTCAGGCGCTCAACCACATGGCGGGCGCGGCGGGCAAGCAAAAGGACTTTTATGAGAGCGTGGTCGTGACGATGGAGGGCGCCTGCCGCTTCATCAGCCGTTACGCAGAGCTTGCCCGAAGTATGTACGAACAGACCGGCAGAGAAAATCTGCGCGAGGTCGCTGAGATCTGCAAAAAGCTCGCCGTTTCTCCGGCACAGACCTATCAGGAGGCAGTACAGGCTGTCTGGTTTCTATATGTGATCTTGCAGATGGAGGGTAACGCCTCTTCGTTCTCGCCCGGACGGATGGATCAGTACCTGTATCCCTATTTTACCCACAGCCGCGCACATGGGATGACGCTGGAGGACGCGCTGGAGATCACGGAATGCCTGTGGCTGAAGTTCAACCAGCTTGTGTATCTGCGCAATTCCAACAGCGCCAAGTACTTCGCCGGCTTCCCGATCGGCTTCAACGTTGCCATCGGCGGACAGAAGCTCGACGGCTCTGACGCCTCTAACGAGCTGAGCTATCTGTTCTTGCAGGCGCAGGCGCATCTGCTGCTTCCGCAGCCGAACCTCTCTCTGCGCATTTATAACGGCTCGCCGCAGGAGCTTTTGGAGGCGGCGACCCGCGTCATTGCCATGGGCAGCGGCATGCCGCAGATCTTCAACGACGAGGCGGTCATTCCCGCGCTGGAGGCGCACGGCATCCACCACGAGGACGCCGTCAACTACGCGATCGTGGGCTGCGTGGAGCTGACGACCCACGGCAACACGCTGGCATGGAGCGACGCTGCCATGTTCAACCTTCTCAAAGCACTGGAGCTGACACTGAATCACGGCGTCGATCAGCTCACCGGTGAAAAAACGGGTCTCGATCTCGGCGACCTGACCACCTATAAGACCTTTGAGGAGCTGGAGGAAGCCTATGCAAAGCAGATCGACCATTTCTCCGACCGTATGGTGACGTGCATCACACAGGTCGAAAAAATGCATGAGCTGCTGCTGCCCACGCCGTTTTTGTCTGCGGTGATCGACGACTGCCTGACCCGCGGGATAGATGTGACGCAGGGCGGCGCACGCTATAATTTCGCAGGCGTGCAGGCGATCCAGATCGCCAATGTTGCCGATTCGCTGGCTGCCATCAAGCTGCTTGTCTACGACGAAAAGAAGCTCTCCGCGCAGGAGCTGCTTCACGCACTGCAAACCAACTTTGAGGACGCGCCGCTTGTGCGCACGATGCTGCTGAACAAAGTGCCCAAATACGGCAACGACGTGCCGTGGGTGGATGAGCTCGGCGCGAAATGGGTCAATTACTTTGCCGACGGTCTGAGAAAATACCGAAATGGACGCGGCGGTATCTATCAGATGGGGCTGTACACCGTGTCCGCGCATGTGCCGATGGGTCAGAATGTAGCAGCCTCCGCCGACGGGCGATACGCCAGAGACCCGCTGGCAGACGGCGGTGTGTCCGCCATGTACGGAAGGGACGTCAGCGGTCCGACGGCACTGCTGCACTCCGTGTCCCGCCTGCCATTTGAAAAGGCGAGCAACGGCACGCTGCTGAACATGAAGTTTTTGCCGCAGTTTTTTAAAACGCAGACCGGCATCGTCAAATTCACACAGCTTCTGCGGGCGGTCTGCCGGCTCGGCATCAGCCATATCCAATTCAACGTGCTCAATGAGGCGGATCTGAAGGATGCGCAGGCGCACCCGGAGAATTACCGTGGGCTGACCGTCCGCGTGGCGGGCTATACCGCCTACTTTACGGAGCTGGCGAGAGATCTTCAGGACGAGATCATCGCCCGCACCACCTATGAAGCCATATGAACGGGATCATTTTTGACTGCAAGCGCTTTGCCGTGCACGACGGTGCGGGGCTTCGCAGCACGTTGTTTCTCAAGGGCTGCCCGCTGCGCTGCCCATGGTGTCAGAACCCGGAGGGTATCGACCCCAAGCCCGCACTCTGGCACAGCCCGCAGACGTGCGTGCGGTGCGGAGGCTGTGTGAACGCCTGCCCGGAGGGAGCGCTGACGCTCGGCGAGCGCATCCATGTGGACAGAACACGCTGCACGCTGTGCGGGCGCTGCGTGGATGCCTGCCCCGCCGCCGCAATGTCTGTGCAGGGGCGCAGCATCAGCGCCCAAGAGGCGGCGGAGCTTCTGCTGCGCGACCGCGTGTTCTTCGGCGAAAGCGGCGGCGTGACGCTCTCCGGCGGCGAGGTGCTGATGCAGTGGCAGTTTGCCGCGCAGGTGCTCGCACTCTGCAAGAACGCAGGCGTACATACCGCCGTTGAGTCCTGTCTGCTCGCCCCACCGCAGGCGATCGAGGCGCTGCTGCCGGTCACGGATCAGTTCCTTGTGGACATCAAATTTCGCGATCCCGCGCTGCACAAAAAGCATCTCGGCGCGGACAACCGGGCGATCCTGGAGAATTTTGAGCATCTGCTCGCGCGGGATGCCGACGTGCTCGTGCGCACGCCGCTCATCCCCCGGCTATACGGCAACGGACGAGAATCTGCGCGCCATCGCGCGTTATCTGCGCCGAGTCGCGCCGCATACGCCGTGGGAGCTGCTGAATTTCAATCCCCTGTGCCGTGGAAAGTACGCGGCGTTGGAGAGGGACTACCCGGTCTCCGGCGGCAGTCTGACGCAGGCGGAGCTGCAGCGTTTTTATGACATCCTCGAGCAGGAGGGCGTTACAAATATTGTAAAGGAGTGACTACTGTGCTTTCACGATTTCTCGAACAGGCGCAAAGCGACCGACCCGTGTACATCACGGATGTCCGCAAGGCGTTTCAGATCTATGGCTCTCGCCCGTTCCACATCCATGTGACGCTCTACGACGGCGGCGTCCGCTCCTTTCCTTTGATGCTGCCGGAAACGGTCTCGCCGGAGGAGGCGGAGTTTGTCCGCTCCTATGTCCACGCAATGCTGTATAACATTTTATCCTCGCTGGGTGCGCTGCACATCGACCTGTATTTTGATCCATCGGACAGGGAATGCGCGGAAATGGCGCGGTCGCTGGACGCGGTGTTCCAGACCGATTTGCCCAAAGCCCGCCGCACCGGCTTCGGCAAGTGCTGAACGTGAACGAGCGGACGGTCCTTGTGCTGACACAGGGAAGAGAGCGCTTTTCCTTCCGCATCTGCGATATTGCCGGAGAGCCGCAGGTCTTCGCGCCGGAGAAGACCGAATGCAGCAAGCCGGTGTTTTCTATGCTGCCTGCCATGACCCGCGGCAAGCTGCTTCTGGGCATCGACATCGGCGGTACCGACATCAAGCTGGCGGTCAGTGTTGACGGAAGGCTGGCATTGTGCAAGGAATTTGACTGGTTTCCAGCGTCGTTTGCGACGGCGGAGGAGCTGATCGCCCCCATTTTACTGCTGACAAGGCTGCTGCGCGCCGCAGGCACGCTGTTTGCGCAGGGAAAGGCGGCGCAGCTCGACACGGCGGCGCTGTCCAAGACCGCGACCTTGGAAGAGATGGAGCGCGGCGCAGCGGCGATGGAGCAGGCCGCGGGCACGCTGCGCGGCTTTGACGCCATCGGTCTGTGCTTCCCGGATGTGGTGATCCGCAATCGGATCGTGGGCGGCGAGACGTATAAAACGCGCGGGATGCGCGAAAACGCGGCGCTGGACTACGAGGCGCAGTTTGCAAAGATCACCGATCTGTGCATGCTGCTGCAGGCATATACCGTCCCCGGCGGTGTGGTGATGAACACGAATGACGGTCCTATGGCTGCCTTCACCGCCGCTGTGGAGCAGGCTGCCGCCGGTGCGGACGTTTCCAAGGGCTTTTTCGCCCACACACTGGGCACGGAGCTTGGAACGGGCTGGGTACGCCCGGATGGCTCGATCCCGGAGATCCCGCTGGAAGTATACAACTTCATCATTGACCTCGGCAGCTTCCGGCAGAAGCAGTATGATGCCAACGACGTGAGAAGCATCAACAACTTCAACACCCTGCTGCCCGGGACTCTTCAGAAGTACACCTGTCAATCCGGCGTTTCCGCCTTGCTGCCCGCGACCTGCCCGGGCAGGATGCCGCGGCATATGAGGAAGCGATCGCGAGGGGGCTGCTTCTGCCGCAGGGCGACCGCCTGATCGTCCCCACCGAGCCGAAGGATATGCGCAAGCCGTGCCTGGAGTATTTCATGGACAAGGCGGCCGATTCCGCACATCCCGCCTGCGCCGAGATCTTCCGTCAGATCGGAGAATATCTGGCGGTCACATGGAGCGAAACGCAGTACATCCTCCTGCCGGAGACACCCGATCGGACGCTGTTCGGCAGGCTGGTGAAAAATCCGGTCTGCTTTGACCTGATGTGTCAGGGCGCTGCCCGCCGCGAACCGGGGCTGCGCCAGTACGCGGCGGACGGAGGTCTTGCGAATACCGCGCTGATGTGTCAGCTCGATAGCCACCCCGACTATACCGTCGCGCAGTTTGCGCAGGCCGTGGGCGCGATCTTCTACGGCTGTATGGGACTGCTGTAAAGCTGCCCGTGTAAGCAAAAAAGGCTTCCGCTAAAGCGGAAGCCTTTTTGTATTTCATTCCTTTGCAGCGGGGTATTCGTTGCAGAGCAGACGGTAGGGCGGCTCGTCCTCTTCGATCCTGGGGAAGCGTCCGACCGGGGGATTGAAGCGATTGTCCGTATTGTCGTCGTTGCACTGGCTGACCTCACCCAGCAGCACCGCGCCCGTCCCTTCCTCCACGGAAAAATCGTGATACAGCCGCTGCTGCACATGGATGCTCTCGCCCGGCGTCAGGCGGATCTGCGTTCCGGCAGGGACGTGATAGGCACGCCCATCCGTGTGGACGGTGACGTCGCTTTCATAGTCGATCTCCTCGTCGGGCAGGGAGTTATAAACTCGGATGAGCACATTGCCGCCGCGGTTGATGATGTCCTCCGTCTTGTACCAGTGAAAGTGGTTTGGCGCGTACTGACCCTCCTTCAGATACAGCAGCTTTTCCGCGTAGACCTTGGGGTATTTGTCTGGCAAGGCGCGATTGCCGTTGCGGATGGTGATGAGCGAAAAGCCGAATTTGTCAAAATCGCCCTTGCCGTAGTCCGTGATGTCCCAGCCGAGCATACACTCGCGCACCTCGTCGTACTCATGCCCGAGCGTTTGCCACTGTTCCGGCGTAAAGCCGCAGAAGGGCGGCAGATAGCAGCAGTGCTTCCGGCACATTGCCTCCAGCTCCTTCAGCGCTCTGTTGATCTCCGAACGTTTCATATAGCTTCCTCCAATATCCTGTTCCGGCGGCTTTAATGGCTCAATAGCCTATCTGCCGGTGTGCTTCCTCGATCAGCCTCTGAACGGTCAGCGACTGCTGCAGCAGCCGCTGCTGCGCCGCAAGATCCTCGCCGCGCACCCAGCGGTCGAAGCGGCGCACGACGCGCTCCTGCACGCCGGGGAGCATCGCCGGGTTGGCGATCGGCCAGCCGGGGCAGGAAATGCCGCAGTCATATTCCTCGCAGGTGTCCATGGTGTGCTTCTCCACGCCGAGCACCACAGACAGGTTCTTGAGCGTGTAGGTGGCGCGATCACACTGAATTTCGCTGCCGATCATGCTGTGTGCGCACTTGGATACGGTGACGCTCACGTCAAAGCCGTCATAGTGCAGCGTGAGCACGTCCGTACCGTCCACCTCGCCGAGGAAGACGGCGGAGGCGTCCAGCTTTTGGGCGCGCCGAACAGGTTGACCGCAAAATGCAGCACATAACAGCCAAGGTCTGTCAGCACGCCGCCGTAGAGCGCCCGGTCAAAGCTCGTGATGCGCTCGCCCGCACGCAGCCGGTCCAGCTTGCTGGAGCGCTGGCTGTAATCCAGACGGGCGGAGACTACCGAATCCTGCGCCAGCTCCGCGCGCAGCCGGTCTGTGACCGGGGAGTAGAAATTCATCACCGCCTCGGCAAAGATGCGCCCTTCGGTCCGCGCTGTATGGAGGATCTCCTCCATCTCAGCGGCGCTGACGGTGGCGGGTTTTTCGCACAGCGCGTGCTTGCCTGCCCGCAGGCAGCGCAGCGCAGCATCCGCGTGCAGGACGTTTGGGATGCAGAGGTACACGACGTCAATGTCCGGGTTTTTCAGCATTTTGTCCAGCTCGGTATACACAAGAGCCTTGCCCTGACCAAGCTCCGCCGCCCGTTCCCGGCTGCGGGAGCAGACGGCAGCCACCCGATCTCCCGCCGCCTCGATGGCATGATAATAGATATGGCTCAGCCAGTTGGTACCCACGATCGCATAACGAAGCATAGCTGCTCTCCCTCCGTTTTTTGATGGTTTGATTATAGGCTTTTTGCAAGGCTCTGTCAATCTTCGCAAACGGAAAAACTCCATACGAAAATATTTTTTATGCGAATGAAAACGAACTCTTTACACAGCCAGCCCCGTCCGGTATAATAAGCACAGATCAGGAAGGGATGTGCAGGCGCATGACAGGCAAACTGTTCAACATTCAGAAATTCAGTATCAACGACGGCCCCGGCATCCGAACTACGGTTTTTTTCAAGGGCTGCCCGCTACAATGCAAATGGTGCTCCAACCCGGAATCGCAGAACCGCAACGCTGCCATCGCGGACGCCATGGAGGACGAGACCTACTCCGGCAGGGAATATACCGTAGAGGAGGTCCTGCGCGAGGTGCGCAAGGATAAGCCCTTTTATGACGAATCCGGCGGCGGCATGACCCTATCCGGCGGCGAGGTGCTCCAGCAGGCGGATTTTGCCATGGATCTGGCGGACACCGCGAGGGCGGAGGGCATCCACGTTGCCGTGGAAACGACCGGCTATGCAAGTCCGGCGCGTTTCGCCGCGTTTATGGAGCACATCGATCTGTTTCTGTTTGACTTCAAGCATGCGGACAGGGAGGCGCACTTCGCGGGCACTGGCGTCTATAATGACGTAATCCTCGAGAATTTACAGCAGCTTTTGCGTGCGGGCAAGCCGGTGATCGCCCGCATCCCGGTGATCCCCAGATTTAACACCAGCCTTGCCGCGGCAAAGACCATGGCGGCGTATCTGCGGCAGGCGGGCGTGCGGGAGGTGCATCTGCTTCCGTTCCACCAGTTCGGTCAGAACAAATACACGCAGCTCGGCATCCCCTATGAAATGGAGACCGTCAGCAGCTCCACAGAAGTCTCGGCAATTACCAGAAGATATTTCTGGATGAAGGGCTGAACTGCACCTTTCACTGAGCATACGCCCCGGACAGGCGCTTCATGGCGGACGGGATACGGTCTTATTTCCGCCGTGGTGTGCGCCCTGTGCGTCATTTTGATCTGTACGCTCCCCCTGTGGGGCAGGGCGTCCGGCGGTGCGGGAGGTCACCAAAGAGCCGCCCCTATATGCGTCGGGCATATTTTCCGCCGCAGGGACGTGCTGCCGCTGCTGTGCGGCTTTGCTCTCTACAATGCGATGGAAACGACCGCCGGGCTGTGGGGTGCGACCTTTGTGCATGACCGCTGCGGCATCTCCACCTCGGATGCGGCACTGACCTCTACATTGTATTTCGGCGCGCTTACTGTAGGACGGTTTTTTGCCGGCTTTGCGGCAAAGCGCTGGTCAGACCGGCAGCTCATCCGCGCGGGGCTGGGTATTTCCGCGCTGGGGATGCTCCTGACTTGGTGCTCTGGCAGCGCATGGCTGGCGATGGGCGGTGTTTGCCTGATCGGGCTTGGGTTTGCGCCCATCTATCCCGCCATGCTGCACACCACGCCGTTTTACTTCGGCGCGGAGCTGTCACAGCAGGTGATGGGCTTGGAAATGGCGCTCGCGTATGTGGGAAGCACATTTTTCCCTCCGCTGTTCGGTATGTTGGCAGCGCCTCTGGGCACGTCCATTTATCCGGGATTTTTACTGATCTGTCTGCTTCTGGCGGTGACGGCAACAGAATTGACCGATCGTCTTTTTGAAAAGCGAGAATCCTATGGCAAATGCAGTTGAAAAGTGGTATAATACAGGTATCAAGCGAGGAGGGTTTTCCGTTGAAGAAGCGTGAAACAATGATTCTGGAGCTGCTTTCCCAGCATGGAAAAATGGAGGTCACGTCCTTAGCCGAGCAGGTCGGCGTGTCCCAGGTCACCATTCGCAAGGATCTGGACGCTCTGGAAAGCAGGGGTATCCTCAGGCGGGAGCATGGCTACGCCTGCTTTGGCGGAAACGATGACATCAACAACCGTCTGGCGTTCCACTATGAGGAAAAACGGCTGATCGCCAGAGAGGCCGCGAAGCTGGTCTCGCCCGGGGAAACGGTCATGATAGAAAACGGGAGCTGCTGCGCCCTGCTGGCGGAGGAGATCGCGAAAACGAAACCCGGCGCCAAGATCATTACCAACAGCGCCTTTATTGCCAGCTATATCCGAAAGGTCAATGGCATTCATGTGGTCCTGCTGGGCGGAGATTTTCAAAATGATGCACAGGTCATGGTCGGACCGATCCTGCGGGTATGTGTATCGCAGTTTTATGTAGATAAGCTGTTCGTGGGGACTGACGGCTATTCTCCCGATCGGGGCTTTACCAACAATGACCACTTGCGCGTGCAGGCTGTTCGGGATATGGCGGAGCATGCCAGTCAGGTCGTTGTTGTGACAGAAAGCGTGAAATTTTCCCATCAGAGTGTCGTCCCCATGGGGCTGGACAATCGGATCAGCGCCGTGGTAACAGATGCGCAGATGCCTGACGAGGCGGAGGCAGCGCTGTGTGCAAAGGGTGTCCGTGTTTTCAAGGCAGCCTTGCGGGAGAAGGACAATGAAGCGTGATATGGGGCGCTGGGTCGTTTTCTCCGGCGGCTACACAGAACCGATCCAAATGCCTCCGGCGAGATCGTGCCCGGCAGAGGTAAGGGCATCGGCGTGTGCGCCGTAGATGCGGTGTCCGGGCGGATAACGTGCAGCGCGATGCTGCCGTCCACGCCGAACCCGTCGCATCTGACTACCACATCGGACGGTCGGTTTCTCTACTGCGTGAGCGAATTGAAGGAAGCCTGCGGCATCTGCGGCTCGACGGTCTCCGCCTACGCGGTGGAGGAGGGCGGCGCGCGGCTGCGTCTGCTCAGCCGTCAGGCGACCTGCGGCGCGGATGCCTGCTTTGTGTGCCTGTGGCATAACGAAAAGTGGCTTCTCGCCGCAAACTACTCCGGCGGAAGCGTCGCGGTCTTCCCGGTCGAGGCAGACCACGCGCTGGGATCGGCTTCCTGTGTCCTGCGGCACAGCGGCTGCGGCACGGACGTGCAGCGGCAGGAAAGCCCACATCCGCATCAGATCCTGCCCGCACCAGACGGACATCACGTTTACGTCCCCGATCTGGGGCTGGACCGGCTGGTCTGCTACCGCTTTGATGAGGAGCGGGCTGGCTGATAAAAGACGACTGGCAGGACATCTCAGGGCTGCCGGCAGGGCATCCGCCACGGCGTATTCAGCGCGGACGGAACGCGCCTGTATGTGATGACGGAGATGGCGGCGCAGGTGAATGTTTACAGCTACGACCCCGCTGACGGCAGCGCGGAGCTGCTGCAGGTCTGTGACACTGTGAGCGGCACGACGGACAGCTTGGGCGCGGCGATCCGGCTTCACCCGAGCGGAAGGTGGCTTTATGTGTCCGTGCGGGGCGCGGATGTGCTGGTGCGCTTCCGCATCGGCGAGGACGGCTGTCTTACCGAGCAGAGCCGCATCAGCAGCGGAGGAATGATCCCGCGTGATTTTGACCTGACGCCGGACGGGCGGTTTCTTCTGGCGGCAAATCAGGACAGCGACAGCCTGTGCGTCTTTGAAATTGACACCGAGGCGCTCTGCATCCCCGAGGATGCTGCGATACGCCCATCGGCGCGTGTACCGTGCTGCACATTCTGTAACTGCATATCATACGGCTAAAAATCCCCCGCCGGTTCAAAATGAACCGCCGGGGGGATTTGTGGTCGTGCTGTTTTCAGAGCGTCTGCTCGGTGCGCTCAATGATGTCATCCTGCGTTTTTTTGGAAAGCACATTGAAGAAAGCGCTGTACCCCGCGACGCGGACGATCAGATCCTTGTGATCCTCCGGGTGAAGCTGCGCGTCGATCAGAGTATCCCGAGATACGATGTTGTACTGCACATGATAACCGTGAAGCGTATTGAAGAAAGTGCGGATCAGCATCTCCAGCTTCTGACGGTTCTCGGCGGTGGAGAGCATCTGCGGCGTCATTTTCTGATTCAGAAGAACACCGCCGGTGATCTTATCGGTGGGGAGCTTGGAAATGGATTTGAATACGGCGGTCGGACCGTGCTTGTCGGCGTTGTGCGCCGGGCTGCATCCCTCAGCCAACGGCTCAAACGCATTTCTGCCGTCGGGGGTGGCCTTCGTACCCATGCCCTGACCCACGTTTGCGCTGATGGAGGAGGTGCCCGCATAGCGGATGCCGCCGATTGGTCCTCTCAGGTGACGGGTGTTCGGATACTTTTTGATCTCGTCGATATAAGGCGCGTATGCGTCCACGACAAGCTGATCCACTGCATCATCGTCGTTTCCGTATTTCGGCGCGTCCTCGATCAGCATCCTCTGGATCTCTTGATTCTCGGGGGACTGGAAGTCGTCCAGAATGGCGTTCCAGAGCTGCTCTCTCGTGATCCTCTTTTCATCGTAGACCAGCTTTTTGATGGCGGAGAGGCAGTCTGCCATATTGGCGATGCCGACCTGCAGACCGGAAATAAAGTCGTAGACAGCGCCGCCCTCCTTGATGGTGCGGCGCGGGCGATGCAGTCGTCCGTCAGCGCCGAGCAGAGCACGTCGGGGACGTCACGCTCAGATGCCTTGTCGATAAAGTTCTCTACGATCACGCTGTATCGGGTCATTTCACGCAGAGACTTGTCCCAGGCTGCCATCAGCTCATCGTAGGATGCCATATCCTTAAAGAACCCATAGCCCTTGACGAACCGCTTGCCGGAGGTCATATCCACACCGTCATTCATGACGCACAGCAGCAGGCGAGGGAAGTTGATGTAGGACATACCTGTGCAGCGGTAGCCCCACTTGCCGGGAACGGCAGTTTCCACGCAGCCGATCGCGCTGTAATTGTAGGCGTCCTCCTCGGAAACTCCCCAGTTGATAAACGAGGGAATGATGATCTCATCGTTATTGAGTGCCGGCATACCGAAGCCAAGACGCATGACCTCGATGCACTCGTCAAAGAACTTCGGGTCAAGGTTTTTGTGATAGCGGACGGTCAGGTTGGGCTGCGTCAGGCGCGTCTGCGCGACGGACTGAAGCACCACAAAGCTTAATTCGTTGACGGCATCCTTCTTATCGGTGGTCTGACCGCCGATGGTCACATTCTGGTACATCGGAGAGCCGGCGGAGCTGAGCGTGTGCGCCTGCGAGCGGAGCTTGTTGATGGTCAGGGTCTTAATCCACAGGCAGGTCAGAAGCTCGAGCGCGTCCTCCTTGGTGAGCCTGCCGGACTGCATATCCGCCCGATAGTAGGGATACATATACTGATCAAAGCGTCCGTAGCTCAAGGAGTGACCGTTGGATTCGATCTGAAGGATGAGCTGGATGAACCACACTGACTGGACAGCCTCGCGGAACGAATCCGCAGGCTCGTAGGGGACCTTTGCACAGATGCGGCTCATCTCCAGAAGCTCTGCGCGTCTTGCGCCGTCAGCTTCCTTTTCAGCAAGCTCCCTTGCCAGCGCGCTGTATCGAAGCGCAAAGGTGCGCACGGCGTCGATCACGATCAACACAGCCTTGTAGAACATGGTCTTGTCGATGCTGTCCGGGTCAGTCAGATCGAGCGCGGCAAGACAAGCTCTGGTACGCCTTTCGTATCCGCAAAGCCCCTCCTTCAGGACTCTGGGATAGTTGACCGCCAGATGCGCATCGCCCGCGTTGAGCTTGCCCTCCATGCCAAAGACGCCGGTTTCCATGAATACACTGACTTCCTCAGGCAAAAGCGCCTCACCTCTGGCGCGAAGATTGTTATTTTCCCAGAACGGCGCGATGTCACGCAGCTGCTGCTTGGTCTCCTCCGTGATGTAGAATACGTCGCCGTCCCGCTTTTCAAACAGATCCAGCTCCTTGAGCACAAAGCCCATGGTGTATTCCGGGAAGATCGGCGCGTTCACGTTCTTGGTCGCCTGATTGCCGGCAAGCAGCGTTTTGTCCTCAATATAGATCGTCATGTTCTCCAGGATCTTTTTGAGCATAAGCGCCTTGCCATGACGCGGGGCTGATTCTGATTTTCCTGATAAGCCTGCGTTGCCAGAATGGCGCGCTCGGCATCGACGTAAGGCTTTTCGTCCAGCACTTCTTCACGGAATGCCTTCATCCGCGCAGTTAAGCTTCCAAAGTGTTCCCTATTTTCCATAGCCGTTCCTCCTATATCCCGGTGAGTTCATTCGTAATAGTTTCATCTTACGTTCGTAACACAATAATACTACACGATCGTTTTCCGTGTCAATAGGAAATGTGCCGGATGTCAGCGTTTTTTTATCATACTATTAAATATTTATATGCAAAACTGTTTTTGGGGGGGGTCTGTGCATTTCACAGAAAAGTCGGACGCCTTTGCTTCTGGGCGAGCGGGTTTTTGTGATAACGCACAAAAACCCGGGTGCTTTTTTGTTTATAGCCACATATGCTTTCGTTCGTAAATAATATTGACACGAAACAAAGCATTTGCTATTATATAAACAACAGTTCGGATCAAAATGGAGGGCAGTTCAGTGCAATATCGAATTGGAATAGATGCCGGCGGCACAAAGGTTGCCTACGGACTATTTGACGCAGATCATGCGCTGGTGGATCGTTTTCAGCACGCAACGCCCATCACGGCAGATGGACCTGCCTTTTGCGACCTTGTGATCGAGAGCCTGCACAGGCTGCTCCAGAAAAACAACATCGGTGTTGACAGCTTGCAGGGCATCGGTATTTGTATGCCTTCGTTTATTCTGTTTGACGAGGGCTATGTGTGCATGACCTCCGCCATGGTCAACATCCGTGATTTTGCGATGCGTGATTATTTGCAGGAACAGCTGAACGTGCCGGTGGTTCTGGACAACGACAGCAATGTCGCCGCGCTGGCCGAGCATCGCTACGGTGCGGGACGGGGACGCCGGCACATGATCTACATGGCGACCAGCACCGGCATCGGCAGCGGCTTGATCCTCGAACGGCGAGCTGTTTCGGGGCAGCTACGGTTGGGCGGGAGAGAGCGGTCATATGCTGATCACCCCCGACGAGGGGATAGATTGCGGATGCCGCAACTCCGGCTGCTTTATGTCGTGGGCATCTGGCCGCTACATTCCGCAGCACATCCGCCGCATGGCGCAGGGACGCCAGACCAGCATGGAGCTCGGTCCGGAGCTTGACTGCGTGGCGCTACACCGTGCCTGCTGTGAGGGCGACCCGCTCGCGCTGGAGGTTCTGGATCAGACGGCGCACTACCTTGCCGTCTGTGTGTTCAACATTTATCAGCTTCTCAATGTAGATCTATTCGTTTTCGGCGGCGGTCTTGTGAACTTTGGACCGATGCTCTACGACCGCGTTCGCGCCGAGTTTGACCGCTACAATCACATTCCGCAGCCGGTCGAATTTCGGTTTGCCGAGCTGAAGCAGGATTTCGGCATCATTGGTGCCGCCGAGCTTGTCCGCGGCATCTGACACGTCATTGACAGCGCTCGCTGTTAATAAAAACAATGTGCTTATCGGCTTAATGCAGCTGGGCACAAGATGTAGCGACGGCTCTTGCGAGGCGGCTGAAGATCTGATCTCCGGCTTTTCGGCGATTGAAGCGGAAGCAGAACTCGTCCAAATAGGACTGA
>ENA-OQCO01000680-OQCO01000680.1-human-gut-metagenome-genome-assembly--contig:-NODE-680-length-17335-cov-6.752557_pt1 | contig 17335 bp, 18 predicted proteins | sample MGYA00242500_ERZ504582 | MGnify/ENA primary metagenome ERZ504582 (study PRJEB26092, sample SAMD00036346) | human gut metagenome | host: Homo sapiens | study: EMG produced TPA metagenomics assembly of...
GTCCCTTTTCCATTTGATAATAAATCTTCGGAAACCAGACGATTTTTTCCCTTGATCTGCTTTGCAGGTCAGTAAAAAAACGCTGTCTTGTACGGTATCGGCTTCATACCACTTATTTTCCAGTACATTCGTGCCAGCTTTTGACGGTGCAGGAGCTTCTTGAAACTGTCGTAACAGAAGCGGTAATACAGAAAAGCAACCAATGCACAAACACCAGTCGCTATCAGTATGGTTATGAAGTTGTAAGGGGAAAGCGTCAAGCCATTCTCAAACAAGCTGAAATGCTCCCAATCGGCACGCATGAGCTGTTTTATATTCAGTAGCAGGAGAACCGCCACGAATACAAACAGAAGCGTCCCTATGGAAAAATGATAGACAAGGTACTTGTCACTGGCTCTGATACGGTGTCCTTTGTTCCAAATCATACGCATAAATCAATCACTCCTTTCTGGGTATGAAAAAAGCAGTCAATCCTAAGACTAACTGCTTTGTGTGTAGGGATATAAAATTGTAAAACTAAGATTGCATTTCAGATATGGATTTGAAACCCCTCATAGCTGAATATACCATTCCCTTGTTTTAATTTCCCTTCATTTGACAAGTTGTGAAAAGCTGTCTCTATCTTGTCAATTATAGTAACTGGAATAGATAAATGATGATGTCCTGGCAAAATTCGACTTATCTTTAAAGATTGAATTTTTCTAACAGACTTCCAAAATTCTTGTGGGTTTGTTGATGGATAAAAAGCATCAAGGCAACCGCTATATATCAAATCGCCGGAATACAGATATTTTCTATCCGCTTCATAGAAACAACAATGTCCGGGAGAATGACCGGGCGTGTGAATAACTACCAACTTTCTGTTCCCTAAGTCAATACAATCTTCATCATGTAAAATCATTTGCGGAACCCCTTGAAAAATCTGATATTTCTCTACCTTAAAATCCGAGGGGAAATCACATGGATTGCACATAATATTGTTTTTTACCACTTGCAAAGGTATAGGGAATTTGACCGATAGCCATTCTTTTTCTGCTTCATGAACTGCAATAGACCGAAAATATTTATGTCCACCGATATGATCCCAATGAACATGAGTAGTGATTACTGTAACGGGCAGTTTCGTCAATCCATCAATAACCTCTCTGATGTTGGAAACACCTAAACCTGTATCAATCAGAATGGCTCTTTTTGTCCCACACAATAGATAACAATGTGTTTCTTCCCAGTGTTTGTATTCGCTGATGACGAATGTATCTTGGTCTATTTGTTCGACGGTAAACCAACTGTCCATATACTATTCTCACTCCCTAAAAATTTTAATTTGTCGCTTTCTTCATACCCATATTATAACAGTTCCGTATATCCTCTACAACGAAAATCTATTCAGCAAGTCTATTTTTTCGGTTGTCCCTGCGGTGTATGGTTCTGTGAAGTGCCTGTGTTCTGATTGCCTTTATTCTTCAGTACAATATCTTCTGCCTTTACATACCAGTCCACATCTGCACCCGTATAGGTTTTTCGTGATACCGTATCGGCTACGGGATTGACAAGCTCCACGACTGCATTGTAAGGAAATTCCCTTAACGGTACTTCTGGCGGTACAGACACGGGGATAATTCCACCATGCAGACTACATTTTAAATCATAGATACGTTTTTTAAGCTGGGTACTCGGTGTCCCGTCCTCATTCTGTAAGAACACATCACGCACCGCTGTAAATTTTAATTCTCCAAATGTTTTCTCTTTGTCAATAACAAACCCGTTTGATAATCTCATAATTTTTTCACTCCTTTACTTTTCTTGAACTGCTACAATATCATCAGCAACTAACACATAATCGGTATGTCCCATATCCCCGATTGCGTAACCTCTGCCATATAACTTCGGATTGACAAGTTTTACTTTCTGTTCATACTTGAAATGCTTTTCGCCAGCCTGCACGGGAATTTCTACCACAACATTTTCGCCTTTCTGTACGTCAGAATAAAGGTTATAGCTTCGTCTGGCTAAGACCCTGCGGTTATTTTTATCTCTTTCAAAGACTGGCTCGCTTTCGCCTGCAAATTCAAGTGTTCCAAAAGACTGAGCCATATCTGGCACGACATATTTCATTTCCATATTGTTTTACCTCGTTTCTTTCTATTTTTGATAAGTTTTTTGATTGTGATTTCTTATTCTGGCGGTTTGGGAAGTACCAGCAATCCCCCAGATAGTAAAGGGTAAAATCAATGCTTACGCACCCTTGACTATCCGTGTTCTTGCAGGTTGTTGGCAGACAAGCCAGAATAAGCGGAAATCTGCCGTTTGACAGCTTCGGCGGAGAACGTGATTTTTCTTTCATCATACCGTTACCGCCTTATGATTTCTTCATTTTACGGCGTTTGTAAAGATATGTTCCAGCCAGCCCACCAGCAGACACAAGCAACATCACGATAAAAGCCATTACATTTGTACTGTCGCCCGTTTTGGGACTGTCGCTCGGTCTGCTAGGCTTTTCTGGTGTCTGCGGTGTTTTGGGTTTCTCTGGTTCTTCTGGCTTTTCCTTAAAGGTAATCGTCTGTCCCTCGTCGTCAATGTCCTTATGCTCGGTAACTTTCTTCGGTTCGTCTGGATTGCTCAAATCGTACAATTCCTCAAAAGTTACAAGCTGTTTGCCGTCAAGAGAAGTAGCGTCAAAGGTAAAGGCAACTTCCACTTTCATAGTTTCGCTGTCAGCAGTAAACGTATAATCACTTTCCACACGCTTTCCATTGATAAGAAGCTCTGCATTTTCTTCTTTCAACATCTGCCAGCCCACAAGTTTGTACTGTGTACCGACTTCTAAGCCCTCTAAGGTTACGGTATCAATGATTGTTACCTTTTTTCCTGCTTCAAGCTCTTTGTTGCCGTCCTTATCGGTAGCAGTTGTATGAATTTTGATGATACGCTCTGTGATAAGTACCGTCTGCCCGTCGTCCTCAATGTCTTTATGTTCCGCAACTTTTACGGGTTCGTTTGGATTGCTGAAATCATACAATTCTTCAAAGGTAACAAGGTTTTTGCCACCTAAAGCAGACGCATTGAATGTATAGGAAATTTCCACTTTCATTTCTTCATCATCAGCGACAAAGGTATAATCGTTTTCCACACGTTTCCCGTCAATGATAAGCTCGGCATTTTCTTCCTTTAACATCTGCCAGCCTTTGAGCTGATATTTTGTGCCTTTTGTAAGTCCGTCCAATTTTACAGTATCAACGATTGTAACCTCTTTTCCTGCAAGGATATTTTTTTCGCCGTCCTTGCTGGTCGCTGTGGTATGGATAGAGATTTCTTTTTCGTATTCATCAGTCAAAGTCCCTAAATCAACCACAAGGTTATTTCTTGATACCACGATTTCAAAAGGTGGGATAAGCTCAAAACCCTTGTTGCTTTCAGAGCGTAATTCTTCAATGATGTAAGTATCATAAGGTAACGCACCCTTGCTGTCATCTGGTTCAGAAGTTCCAAACCACACACCGTCCTCGCTGGTCTTTCCTGCGTTTGTATTGTGCTTATGAGAAGCCCATTCAGCAGAAGTGGAGAATTGCCCGTTATCATCAGTTACCACTACATGATTTTCACCCGTCGTCTTGCTTGTGATCCTAAAGGGAACATTAGCAAGACGCTTGTGTGTACCTGCACCGATTTTCACTCCCTCAATATCCCCACGCTTAATCTGATTGTAGATAGAGTGGGCTTCGTCGGTTAAGTCCACGATTTTTCCATTCTCTGTGATTGCAAAGTCAATCGGCTTCGCACCGTCTGTCAAGTAACCGTCGGGAGCTTCACTCTCAACGATACGGAATTTCCCATAAGGTAAAAGGTCAGCAGAAGTAGAAGCCACACCCTCAATATCTGTACGAATTGTCTTTACCACTTCATTTTTCTTATATAGCTTGCCCTCAACCAAAACAGAATTGTCATTTAAGGAAATGACGTCAAAAGCAGTATCTTTCAAAGTGGCACTTCCTTGTGGTTTGGTATCGCCCGTTTCTAAATCTCGTTTCTGAATTTTAACACCGCCACGGATAACCTTGTCTGATACGGAAAACTGATTACTCCCAGATAATACGGCAAGGTCGCCGTCCTCGGTAATCTGTGTAAGGTATAAGCCTTTTATCTGTTCGGACTTATCGCCAGCCTGCATATATGCACCGTCTAACAAGTAACCGCTTGGAGCTTTTGTTTCCTCAACAGTTAGTGTTCCAAGTGGAAGAACTGCTTTACCGTTCTGCATATAGAAGTTATCGCCAGACACCTTGTATGCGTCCCCTAATTTTGTGATGTAATGAGTTGTCCCGTCGCTGTCTGTTTCAGCGATTGTCTTTGTAATCCATGTACGAGTAGCTTCGGCAGGAAGATTGTCTTTGTTATAGAAGCCTGCATAATACTTCCATGTAAATTCCGCACCGGCTAGAGAAGCGTTCCCTTGCGGATTGTCTTTCTGTGTTTCCATATCAATCTTGAAAAGCTTAATCAAAGTGTCTGTTACTTTCGGTGTATCTGATACTTTCAAGGTCGCTGTCCTTCCAGCTTCAACCTTTAAGGAATATACAGTTTTATCTACTTTATATCCTGCTGGTGCAGATAATTCCTTGATATAAACTGTGCCAGCCTTTACCTCTACAACATCTGTATTTCCGTTTTCATCAGTCGTAAGGGTGGCAAGCTGTTTCGTGCAGTCCTTATCAGAAAAGACACCATAGGTCGCACCAGCGACAGAGTAATTCCCGTTACTGTCTGTAATGCTGGTATTACTGGAAGTCTTTTGCAGTTTCGCATTTCCGACATTCAGCTTCGCCCAGAATTGTCCCAATTCCTGCCCCTCGCCAGAGTAGATATAACCGCCACATTCATAGCGTCCTTTATTCTCTTTGACAAAGGCTTTTGCACCAGAGAAAACTTCGTCCTGCGTTGCCTTTGGAATTTCATCATAAGAAGCTCGCACATTATCACATTGCCAGCCAAGATGTACGCTTAATCTCTGCCAGACTACAAGCTGTCTTAAAAGGTAAGCGTGATTTTTGCTTATTCCGCTGTGGCTGTCTGTGTACTGTTTTACATATTCGATAGATAAGGCAACGTCGCTTATCTGGTCGGTACTCATGCGTGAGCTTGCGTCAGCTCTGGTCTTGTAACCATTCTTAAAGTCTGTGTTGATGTCAATACAGTAAGCGTCCTCGCCCTCAACGGTCAAATGTCCCTCATTAAAGGTAGAACCAATCGAACCATCATTCATTACTTTTTCAACGATACCGACACGCTCTTTTGACTCCGTCCAGTATTGCTTGCTTTCTGCATGAACGGGTGTAGTCGGTAAAGCAGTAACGACAGTCGCAAGAGCTAAGAAGCCCGTACACAATCGTTTCCATGTCTTTTTCATAAATCTAATGCTCCTTTCATTTTGAGTAATAAAATAGCCGTCCAATAAGAACGGCTGGAAATAGAAAAGGAACGTCATTTTAGGCGTTCCATAGTCTATAAGTTATTTGATTTTTCTTGTTTCAATACTGATATGCTGTACCATATCTTTGCATATCTAGGAAAACTTGCGTATCAAGGCTCATTCGTTAGTAGTAAATAAGTAGTAAATTGATGTGTTTGTTTCCTTGAAACTGCTGATAGATACTGTGTTTTAGCGGATAATCAGATTTTTATTGTGTTTTTGATATAAAAAACTCTCTACTTCTACCATTTACACACATACTTATTTGCGTTAAAATAAAGACATCGGGTCAGATATTTTCTGGCCCTTAATTAAACTTTATGTAGGGGGGAAATTGAAAATGAAGGAAAAAGGAAGTAGTTTTTCCGGATCGATCGGCTTCGTTCTGGCTGCTGCCGGAAGTGCCGTAGGTGTTGGAAATATCTGGAGGTTCCCATATCTCTGTGCCAAAGACGGCGGTGGATTATTCCTGCTGGTCTATCTGGTACTGGTACTGACCTTCGGATTTGTATTACTGACAACAGATGTTGCAATCGGTCGAAAAACCAAGAAAAATGCGCTCAGGGCTTTTGAAGCACTCAATCCGAAATGGAAATTTCTTGGTAAACTGACATTTCTAGTTCCAACACTGATCATGACCTATTACTCTGTCATTGGTGGCTGGATCACGAAATACTTTGTTACCTATATTATATCTGATGGAAAAGATGCTGCGACTGATGGATATTTTACAGCTTTCATCACATCAGATATTGCACCGATCATATTTATGCTGGTCTTTCTTGCACTGACCGCATGGATCGTATATCGCGGTGTTGAAAAAGGAATCGAAAATTTTCCAAGATCATCATGCCAGGACTGATTCTTCTGATCCTGGTCATCGCGATTTTCTCACTGACACTGACACATACCGATGCAGACGGAACTGTCCGTACCGGTATGGAGGGACTTGCTTTTTATGTAAAGCCAGATTTCAGTGGGCTCACTGTGAAGCGTTTCCTGGAAATTCTTCTGGATGCAATGAGCCAGCTTTTTTTCTCCTTAAGCGTTTCCATGGGAATCATGATCACCTACGGTTCTTATGTAAAAAATGAAGTCAATCTGAACAAATCAACAAACCAGATTGAAATTTTTGATACCGGCGTTGCTTTCCTTGCAGGAATGATGATCATCCCGGCTGTATTTGTATTTCTTGGCACAGATGGCATGGCTTCCGGCCCAAGCCTTATCTTTATTTCATTACCCAAAGTATTTGATGCAATGGGTGTTCTGGGACAACCTGTAGCAATTGCTTTCTTTCTGATGATGGGATTTGCTGCACTTACCTCCTGCGTCTCCGTTATGGAAACTCTGGTTGCCAACTGCATGGAACTTTATCACAAACCACGTAAAAAAATGTGTGGGGCTGTCGGTATCTATTCTCTGATCACAGCTGTAGTAATCTGCCTTGGATATAACAAGCTGTACTTTGAACTGAAACTTCCAAACGGGTCTGTAGGGCAGCTTCTGGATGTCATGGACTATATCAGTAACAGTTTCCTGATGCCGTTTATCTCTCTTCTGACCAGTATTCTGATCGGATGGGTAATTGGTCCGGACTGGATCATAGGCGAAGTAGAACGCAATGGCGAACACTTCAAACGTGCCGGTCTTTATCGCTTTATGATTCGATATGTGGTACCGATCGTTATGCTGATCCTGTTCCTGGTATCTACCGGATTTGCAGATCTGATCTTCTAATATTGAATGTCCCCAAAATGCTCTGACACTAAATAAAACTCCTCCATACCGGTTGCTTTCTTTAGGGAAACAGCTCGTCTGGAGGAGTTTTTAGTATATATTTTTATACTTATACGGTAATCTTGAACCAGTCTTTTTCTTCGAAATCAACGACGGTACAGTCATTCGCATAGGTGCATTCCGGAAGAATAATCATTGCATGAAGCTCCTCATTATTCAGCGGAAGTGGACAGAGATGCCAGATTGCTGCATTAATCTTGACCATGCATCCCTTCGGTACGATAAATGCTTTGGCAAGTTCCGGAACCGGTACACCGCCGGATGCCGGTGCTACATGAATGATCATATCATCATCCAGTGCTACAATTCCTTCCCATGTCGTTGTATGATATTCCGCTGCTTTGATAATCCTCTCATCTTTGCGAACTGCAATTGGAGAAAATGCAATACTTCCCATACTAGTTCCGGAAATACGATCCGGATAGAACTTATGGATTTCTCCCTGTAATGGATAGCCTTCCGGCTCTGTCATGTTGCAGAATGTTCCATATGGAGCAAAATCTGCTACGTTGATCTTGATCGCTTTTACTTCTCTCATTGTAAAAACCTCCTCTTTTTGATAAAAACCCCATTAAAATTTTGCTAGACTCAGTATACCATAACCGCCTGACAACCTCAAGGAAACCTATATTAATTACTCTGCCCTCTTATGAGAGTCGTTACTGTTCACTCCGTTCACAGCAACTGAGAGTCTGCTTCCTGCACGCAGCATACGAAACAGCCGTCTGGCCGCTCCAAGATACAATTCTTCCGCATGATCCAATGCTTCCGGAAGTGTCATAACACCATTAATAGTCGTAATCATCGACTCTATTCCATATTCAAAAATATCTTCTGCCCCCTTGCCCATACTTCCGACAATTGCCACCGCCGGTATACCATGTGCCTTGCAGTGTATACCGATGCCCTGCATGACTTTTCCAAATACGGACTGCCAGTCTGTAGCTCCCTCTCCGGTAACTACTACATCTACCCCTTCCAGGCGTCTGTCAAAGTCAAGCAGATCAAGGACTGTTTCAATTCCTGATTTCAATGTGCCATTCAAAAATACCATCAAAGCTGTTCCAAGTCCACCGGCAGCTCCGGCACCTTTTACGTTATCCATATCCATACCAAATTGCTTTTGGATGATATCACGATAGTTACACATACCTTTTTCCAGTTCATCCTGAATCTCAGGTGTTGCGCCCTTTTGCCGGCCAAATGTATAAGTTGCACCGTCTTTACCACAAAGTGGATTGGTCACATCACACATAACTGTAAATCTGCATTCTTTGATCAGCGGATTCAGTCCGGATATATCAATCTTTTTTATTTTAATGAGATCTCCTCCACAGCCTTTCAGTTCTTCGCCATTTTCATCCAGAAAACGACCTCCCAGAGCACGGATGCATCCAATTCCACCATCATTGGTAGCAGAACCTCCAATCGCTATGGAAATATCACGAAATCCTCTCTCCAGAGCATCCCGTATCATCTCACCCGTTCCATAAGAAGTTGTATATCTCGGATCCCGTTTCTCATCCGGAACCAGCGGAAGGCCAGATGCCGCAGCCATTTCCATAACTGCCCGTTTTTCATCCAGCATACCATAGCTGCATGTCAATTCTTCCCATAAAGGTCCGTGCACTTTCAAGGGAATTGTTGTTCCTTTGACTGCTGAAAGTACTGCTTCTGTTGTTCCTTCTCCGCCATCTGCTACTTCTATGCTGTCGCAGACACAGTCCGGGAATATCTCCCGGGCTACCTGTGTAAGTAATTCTGCTGTTTTGGGAGAAGACAAAGTTCCCTTAAATGAATCAGAAGCAAACAAAAATTTCATCTGATGTCTCTCCTTCTTATTTTTATAAGAATGCTATTTTATTTCAGTCTGAATTTCAAGTATACCGGATCGTGGTCGGAGTAAGAATATCCTGTATTGATGTCCTCATAAGAAACGCATTCTATATTATCAGATATAATAAATCCATCCAATGTAACGGTGTAAGTCACTCCCGGCACGTACTCCATATCTGCATTACGAGCACTGTCCCAAAGGTCATTTTTTTCCTGCGCGGTCAGTTGATCTATGCAGAACGCAAAATGTTCCGGAAGTTCTTCTCTCGGGAAAGGGTATGCCCAGGACTCTTTATCTGTAGAGTCATCCTCTGCTGCTTTCAGATCATGGTTGAAATCACCACCACAAAGCACATAATTTCCTGCTTCATATTCTTTCTGCATATCCTCAGACAGCATACGTATCTGTCCTTCACGAATCGCATCGCTGTTTCCATATGCAGACATATGTAGCTCAAAGATCACAAGTTCTTTGCCGTTATCGACCGGAACTCTGGAAATACTGTAGCAGCGGTCCAGATCAAAGAATTTACTGAATGAGGTAGATACCGGAAAACTTCTTCTCAAAGAATCCGTCACCGGATATCTGGAAAACAGGGCCAGACCTGATCTGCTCTTACCATGTGGCTGGGTAAATGGATAGAACAAAAATGCCGAATCATAGTTCTGTGCAAATACCGTGTCATAATCTGCCAGACATTCTTTCAAGATTGAGTATTCGTTTACATGATAGCTTCTCGTGGAATTCAAGTCCACTTCCTCAATAAGCGCAAAGTCCGGATCATAAGAAGCAACGAGCTCTCCTGCCCCCTGAACCGTTTTTAGCACACTGTCTTTGCTCTTCGCCCAGGAAAACTTGCCACCGTCCATAAAGAAGCTGAAATCCGGTGTATATGCACCAAATCCGATATTATATGTAAGCGCGGAATATTCTTTTTCTGTTGTAAGTTCCGCGTCTGCCGCATGGGATTCCACCTCAAGTGGCAGATTGTCCTCAATCCGATGATAACTTGCAAATAAATAAATGATATATCCGATCAGTGCAAGTATGATAATTCCAAGAATGATTCCAACAATTTTAAAAATTTTTTTTGCTGTTTTCATATGCTTTGTCCTCTCTTCCTGGTGATCCAGAAAAATGTACAGGTGAATATGATTCCTTTGACAATCGATGTTGCAGAGAGAGCCCACCAGATTCCACTGAGTCCCATAAGACCTCCAAGAATGATTGCAAGCGGGATTCTCGCACTGGTGAATGTAATACTGATAATACTGCAAAGTTTTGTTCTTCCAAGTCCGGACAATGCTCCGACCGTTGTGAGTTCCACACACATGAATGCTTCACTGAAGCCAATGATGATCAGGTAACCGACTGCTGTTGTAATTGCTTTCGGTTCATGGAAAAAGATCTCTGCGATTGGTCTCGGGAAACAGACAAATGCGAGCGTGATCAATATTCCCCAGATACCGACTGTCCATAAAGAGGCTCTGTAACCTTTTTTTACACGGTCCATTTTCCCTGCTCCATAATTCTGTGCGATAAACGCATTCAAAGCTGCAGCAAAACCATCCGCGGTATTCCAGGAAATTGACTCAATCTGACCGCCGACTCTCTGTGTTGCAACTGCTTCTGCGCCATATCCCGATACCATTCGTGTCAGAACCATGGAAATCGCACAGTACGCCATTCCCTGAACAGCTGTTGGAATTCCGATTCTGCAGATTCCTCCCAGATATTCGCGTGGGATTTTAGCCAAAAGATGAATCCCTTTCAGTACATTTTCTTTTTTCCGTATGATAACTGCAAGGGCCATAATACTCATAACAATTGCCTGCGCTGTCACCGTTGCAATCGCTGCACCTGTCACCCCAAGCTTCGGAAATGGTCCTGGTCCGAGAATCAGGACCGGATCCAGGATCATATTCGTCACAAGTCCAATCAGATTCGCCAAAAACGGTGTTTTTGAATCACCCTGAGCTGTATAAAGGCCTGTAAGCGTCAGCGTCATAAAGGAAAATACAATCAACCCACATGCAATCTTTGTATAGGACATGGCCGCTGCATGTGCCTCTGCATCTGCAAGCTGGAAAAATCCTACCATCTGTTTCGTAAACACAAGCGACAGAAGCGCATATGCCATCCCCATAAAGGCAGCCAACTGCACCGCTGCCTGCGCAAAACCATGTGCTTTTTCTTTTTCACCACGACCGATACATTGTGCAACCTGTACCTGTCCTCCCATTCGAGCCATGGCAGCCAATCCCTGTGAAAACCAGGTAAACATGCCTCCCACACCAACTCCGGCAACGGCCTTCGAGCCCAACAGCCCAATCCATGCCATATCTGTAATGTTATATAAAGTCCCAAGAAATGACGATGCCATGATTGGAATCGCAAGCTTCGTCAGTGTCCTCAAAATAGGACCTTTTGTTAAATTTCCTTCCATTTAAATTCCTCATCCGTTTTTATTTCTTTTGATTCATCCATTATTCCTATTATACATGGTTTGTCATATGTTTTCATCATATTTCTAAGATATCCCCCATACCTTACGAAACATTATATACATTACTATTCAATAGAAAAAATCTCACATCACCTTTGACTGTGATGTGAGATCTCTGATCTGTTCTGTATTCTTTTTTATATCTGTCTGACAATCTTTTTATTTATATTTCACTGCTGTTCCATAAGCAATCACTTCTGCTGCTCCTGACATAACCTGTGAAGATCCATACTTTACACCAATCACCGCATCTGCATCCATTTCTTTGGCTTCATCTACCATACGCTTCGTGGCAATCTGTCTCGCCTCATTCAACATTTCTGTGTAACCTACGATTTCACCGCCAACCAATGTTTTCATACCTGCCATAAAATCTCTGCCGACATTTTTTGTCTGTACAACAGTTCCTTTTACGATTCCCAGTGGCTCAAAATCCACACCTGGAATATATTCAATACTTAGAAGCTTCATCTTCTTCTCCTCCTTCGATTTCTTTCATTCTTCCTGCAAGTGCTATGAGCGTTCCCACAATGATCACTATCGGAATTCCCTCCAACAGCAAAAACAATCCTGTCGGAATTGGATCCTGTATGTTTGCCCAGAATATAATTATAATCGTAAGAAGCATAAGCAGTGTCATAACTGCTGCACCTATGATTGCTCCTTTTCTTTTCTTATTGTGGACATCCGTTTTGTTTACGTTCATAAACTTTGCACCTTCTTTCTCCATCTGCTCGATTTCTTCCAGACAGTCCTCTGCATTCAGAGATTCCAGTGACCGGTGTTCCAGGATCAGTCGCTCGCACATATCCTGCATCTTCGAAAGACCTTCTTTACGATGATCCAGTTCTTTCAGATGTTGTTCCAAACAGATTTGCAGGCTTTTCTTTTTTTCGAAGAGAAGTTTCATTTCTTCTATGGAAATGTCCATCTTGCGGAATAATTTAATCTCCTGAAGCCGGATAACATCCGCCTGATGATATTCCCTGTATCCGTTTTCTGCACGCTCCACATTCAGGAGTCCCTGATCTTCATAAAACCGAATATTCTTTCTTGTGATTCCCACAAGTTCTTCCACCTGTTTGATTTTCATCGTGCTACCTCTTACTTTCCCGACAGTTCCGGAAATCGTTCAACTCCCTGTCTGTATCTGTTTTATACAGCTTCCATAAGGTGGAAGGTCAAGTGTTTTTTGAAAATTTCTGTTTTTTAGTTCATTCACGTATTCTGTCTCCTGCTGTGCATCATAAATCACTTCTTATTATAGTAATAATGGATGCAAGCAGAAGAAACATTGGATAAAAAAGCTTCGGTATGATCTGAAAAGCAGAAAGTTCTCCCCCCAACTCATTGACTGCAGAAATTGCCACAAGCATCTGTGCACCATATGGAATGATTCCCTGAAAGATACAGGAAAAAGTATCCAGTAAGGAGGCAGTCTTTTGGGGTGTGATTCCATACTCCTGTGCCATCTCTTTGGCGATCGGATTTGCCATGACGATAGCTACCGTATTATTTGCAGTCGCAATATCCATGGTACCGACAAGGAATCCCATGCCAAGCTGGCCACCCTTCTTTCCGCGGAAATTTTGTGAATCCAGTTAAGAAGTGCATCAAAACCACCGTATTCACGAATCAGGGCACACATCGCTGCCACCAGAATCGCAACCATACAGGTTTCAAACATTCCTGATACACCTGCCCCCATATTGGTCAGAAGTTCCATCGGAGTGATATGCCCTCCTGCAAGCATGATGATTGCTCCGGAAACAATTCCAGTAAGAAGCACTACAAAAACATTGATTCCGATAATACCGCCAATCAGCACCAATACATACGGTAACACCTGAAGTAAATGATAATCCTGACTGATATGTCCCTGAATCTCCGTCTGAAACGACAGAACCAGGATTATGACCAGAGTTGCAACAGCCGCCGGAAATGCAATCCAGAAGTTTTCTCTGAACTTATCTTTCATCTCACAGCCCTGTCCATTGCATGCCGCAATCGTCGTATCCGAAATGAAAGAAAGATTATCTCCAAACATTGCTCCACCCATAACCGATGCAACACAAAATGCAAGATCAAAACCTGATGCACTGGAAACAGCTGCCGCGATAGGTACCAGAAGTGTTATCGTTCCAACAGAAGTCCCCATCGCTACAGAGACAAAACAGGCAACCACAAATAAAACTGCTACAGAAAATCTTGCCGGTATCAGTGTCAGCATAAAATATGCTACACTTTCTGCACTATTTCTTCCAACCACACCAACAAAAGACCCTGCTGCAAGAAAAATCAGAAGCATGGTAATAATATTTTTGTCTCCTACTCCATGTGCCATGATTTCCAGTTTCCTGTCAAAATTTACTGCTCTGTTCTGCAAACAGGCAACCAGAATCGCAGTAAGAAATGCAACCACGATCGGTACATTATAAAATCCCATAGGAATCTTCATTATATATTCAAATAAAATTCCCAGACCAAGGTACAGTATGAGAAATACACCAATTGGCAGAAGAGCGATGACATTTCCTTTTTCTTTTTTCATTATACAAACCTCATCCTTTTCATAATATAGGAAAATATTGCAGAGTAACTTTCTGTTATTGAACATTTCCTATAAAGTAAAATATGGGAAGGCTAAGCTTCCCATGTAAAAATCTTTATCTCTGTAATTATAATAGGTTATTTCTCTGGTTCTGTCAATCCCAGACAACAGTAGGCTTTCCCTGTTCCGTACACTGCGTGCCAAAACAGAGATCCCGGCTCTTTTTCTCTCTGCCAAATTCCCACCCTGTCTGCAAAACTAAGCGGTTATCTTTGATAGATATTCTAAATAGTAAAACGGACTAACCGTCTATCGGTAGCACTCTTTTTCTATAATCATATTATCACGCATCTGTGAAAATATCAAAAAGTTCTTTTTCCATAGTATGTAATACGAATTTGAAAATACTTATAAGCCGAAAAAATACACCAGTACCAGCTTGATCACAGCAGCTCCACCAAAAGCTACAACTGCAGTTACAACTAATTGCATAGGTTTTGGAAAATTTTCGAACACAAAAACTTTCCTACTCTTGCTCCGCACCTTGCTTAAGGATTCTGTCGTAAATGCTGCCATCATTATGACTGACACAGATACCAAGGTCTCACAATAGCCGGCAAGCTTTCCCAACACATCATTATACATATATGCACCTGTTTCATGCAGAATCCAGTATAGAACCAATGCACAAACTCCCATGACACTTTGGAGCTTCATTTCCTTAAAAATCTTCTCTTTCTCTGTAGTTGCATAATCTGACATTGTTTTAGCAATTTTTCTTTCTTCTTCGTTCATCATCTCGCTTTTCCTTTCTCCACTGATAATCTCAGGAATGCTGATATCATAATAATCTACAATATCCACAAGAATACTGATATCCGGCATATTGTTTCCCGTTTCCCTTAGTTAAAAATATTGCCCTGTCTTATTCAGTCGATTTTCCCGATGAAGCGGTAGTATATCTCGATTTCCTGTGTCCTCTCGCCGTTCTCGTCTATCTCTGGCGCGTGAATGAGGATTTTCTCAATCATGGTATTCAACAGCGTTGCCGTAAGTTCCTTTGGTACAGCGTTTTCCTTGATAAGTTCAATCCACTTCTCCGCGCCTATCATTTCCTGTTCCATTTTCCGTATTTCTTCTCTTAGGCTTTCTATCTGTTCTTCCAGTTCTATCTGCTCCTGCTGGTACTTGCCGGAAAGCATGACGAAGTTCCTTTCCGTTATCTTCCCGCTGGCTCTGTCCTCATACATTTTCAAAAACAGCCTGTCCACCTCTTTCTGGCGGTTCTCGGCTCTCTTTAAGGCAGATACAGCCTTTTTCTTTGTCTTTATCCGTTCCGCGTTGCCAGCCCTTTGTATCTTCCTTAGTACCTGCTCCTCGTCCTGCCGGACAGCCCTCGCCCAATATTGCAGTCTTTCCAGTACCGCTTCATACAGCGCGTCATAGCGGATATAGTGCATAGAGCAGTAGCCTTTCCCGAACTGTCCGTAAAAGCTACAAGCAAAATAACTATACGGCTTGCTGTTGGCTCTGTTCGTTCCGAACCTCATAGACCAGCCGCAGTCCGCGCACTTGACAAGCCCTGCAAATATCTGCGTGGTCTGGCTCTTTGTCTGCCTGCGCCTTGCCTGTATCTGCTCCTGAACGCGATAGAACACCTCTTTGTCTATAATCGGCTCATGCGTATCTTCCACCCGAAACCATTCGCTTTCCGGCTTGCGGACTTTCTTCTTGCTCTTGAACGATACCGTAGACTGTTTGTTGTGGACGCTGTTCCCGATATAGACCTCGCTCTTAAGTATCGACTTGACCTGTGCGATTGTCCATGCGTACCGCTTGCTTTCCGGCTCGCCCTCAAAAATATGTGCGAATGTGCCATATCTCTGGAAGTTCAGCCATGCGGAAGTAGGGATTTTTTCTTCTATCAACTCTTTCGTGATTTTCGCCGCCCCGTTCCCCTGATAGGCTAGGGAAAAGATTTTCTCAACAATCCACCTTGTTTCCTCGTCAACCAGCAGTTTGCCCTTAATATCAGGGTGCTTCTTATAGCCCAGCGGTGCATAAGCCCCGTAATGCGCGCCCTCTGCAAACTTTGTCTTAAAGGCGGATTTCACTTTCCGGCTCGTATCTCTTGCCACCCATTCATTGATGATGTTCTTAAACGGTGCAATCTCACTTTCGCCTTTCTCGCTGTCCACGCCGTCATCAACCGCTATGTAGCGGACACCATGACTGGGGAAATACAGTTCTGTATATTGCCCCGTCATGATGTAGTTCCTGCCAAGTCTGGACAGGTCTTTTGTAACAACGCAGTTGATTTTTCCTGCCTCTATGTCCTCTATCATTCGCTGGAAGCTCGGTCTGTCGAAGTTCGTCCCAGAAAAACCGTCGTCGATATATTCGTCAATCACATTCAGACGGTGTTCCTTTGCATATAAGCGGAGCATACTCCGTTGTGTGGTAATGCTGGAGCTTTCGCCCTGTAATTCATCATCACGGCTCAGCCTAAGATAAAGTGCGGTATTGTAAATCATCTGTTTCATTGTCAGTTATCCTCCTTTATAACCAACCCATGTTTACAATACCTGCTTGCAGGTAAAGTATAACACGGGTATTTCCCAGTGTTCAATCTTTTTTCCATTTCTCCGCGCCTTTCCTCATGCTGTGGTCTGCTTTGCCTTTTCCAGCAGTACGTCCGTCAGCAGTTCTTCCATTGTCTTGCCCTGTTGTGAAAAATGTTCCTTTACGATAATGCGTGTCTTGCCGCGCATGGAACGCTGTCTTGCAGGAGCAGGCTTTTTCTCTGCTTCTGCTGGTTTTTCTATAACCTTGTTTATCATACATACCCCCTTTCTTAACGGTTTTGAAGCAGTCAGACGGCTTGTGTCAAAGCCCACGGGACTTGCACCCCTGCATGGTTCTCATGCAGCCGTACCCATTGCGTGCGACGCTGTGAGCGTTCAGGCTGTGGCTGTACGGGAGTATCATTATCAGACGGGACAGGTCATGGCTGGAAAAGGGGACAAGCCTTTTCTATGGACACGGGTATCGTCCGCTCGCTTACACGGCAGGAAATAAGGTCATGGCGTACCTGTTCCAATGGCTCGCTGTCTGTCTAACGTATCCGACTACTTTATTCAGTTGTCAAAGAACACTTGAAAGAAGAAATTTCCC
>ENA-OQCO01000681-OQCO01000681.1-human-gut-metagenome-genome-assembly--contig:-NODE-681-length-17317-cov-2.921175_pt1 | contig 17317 bp, 14 predicted proteins | sample MGYA00242500_ERZ504582 | MGnify/ENA primary metagenome ERZ504582 (study PRJEB26092, sample SAMD00036346) | human gut metagenome | host: Homo sapiens | study: EMG produced TPA metagenomics assembly of...
CAGCTAGTATTTTACAGAACATATCGGTATGTACAAACAGATGCTTTAAAGTCTCTGCTTCAAAAGATTAATCCGTATATCGATATTCAGACGGATTGCATCAAAGTGACAGAAGAGAATCTGATTTCACTTTTTGAGAATGCAGGAATTATATGTGAAGCATTTGACAATCCGGAGGCAAAAGCCATGCTTGTAAATGGAATTTTGGAGCATTTTCCGGAGAAAAAACTGGTGTCCGCATCCGGAATGGCCGGGTATGGAAGCAGCAATACAATTCGTACCCGGCGATTGATGAAAAACTTCTATCTTTGCGGGGATCAGGTTACGGAACCGACTTATGGACATGGATTGATGGCGCCGCGGGTTGCGATCTGCGCAGCCCATGAAGCCAATATGATCACCCGTTTGCTGCTTGGAGAAGAAGAAATATAGCAGCTATTCGGCAGACATTGTGAAAACAGTGAACGATTATGAAGTATAAAGAATACAGGTAACTATTCAGCAGATATTAAGTAGACAATGAACAGTTACGAAGAAGGAGAAATAAACCTATGAGTACAAAAGATACATGGAGCCTTGGAGGACATGAATTCACATCAAGATTTATCTTAGGATCAGGAAAATTTTCTTTGGATCTTGTGAAAGCCTGCATTGAAAAAGCAGACGCACAGATCATCACACTGGCACTTCGCCGTGCAAACGAAGGGGGGCTTGCCAATATTTTGGATTACATTCCGGAGAATGTAACCCTGCTTCCGAACACATCCGGAGCGAGAAATGCCCAGGAGGCAGTGCGAATCGCCAGATTATCAAGAGAAGTGGGATGTGGGGATTTTGTAAAGATCGAAGTTGTACACGATTCCAAATATTTGTTACCGGATAACTATGAGACGATCAAAGCAACAGAAATCCTTGCAAAGGAAGGATTTGTAGTTATGCCTTATATGTATCCGGACTTGAATGCGGCAAGAGCTCTGAAAGATGCCGGAGCAGCCTGCATCATGCCACTGGGAGCACCCATTGGATCAAACAAAGGTCTGGCGACAAAGGAGTTTATCCAGATCCTCATCGATGAGATGGATCTGCCGATCATCGTTGACGCAGGAATCGGCCGCCCGTCTCAGGCATGTGAGGCTATGGAAATGGGAGCGGCTGCCGTTATGGCAAATACAGCAATCGCGACAGCCGGAGACGTGCCGGTTATGGCAGAGGCATTTAAAAAGGCAATCGAAGCAGGACGAAGCGCCTACCTTTCCGGTCTGGGAAGACAGATCGAAAGAGGAGCAAGTGCATCATCACCGCTGACCGGATTTCTGGAGGACTAGACCATGGAAAATCAGCATATCAATGAAAGTATCTTAAGCGAAGAGATTCTGGAAGATCAGAAGAAAAACAGAATCGATCATATGAAATATATGCCGGGCATGGAAGATATTGGGTCTGAGATCCTGGATCAGGTCGTAGATGCCATGCATGCGTATGATTATGACAAATACACAGCGGCTGACGTAAAACAGGCCATCGCACACAGTTCCAGAACACCGGAAGATTTTGCGGCGCTTTTATCACCGGCAGCACTGCCTTTCATCGAGGAGATTGCCCGTGCAGCGCAGATTGAGACAAGAAAACATTTTGGAAACAGCGTCTATATGTTCACACCGATCTATATTGCGAATTATTGTGAAAATTATTGCATTTACTGTGGATTCAACTGTCATAATAAGATCAAACGTGCCCAGTTAAATGAAAGCGAGATTGAAAAAGAAATGCAGGCGATCGCTGAGACAGGCTTGCAGGAGATTCTGATTCTGACCGGAGAAAGCAGAAACAAATCCACAGTGGAATATATCGGAAATGCCTGCAAGATCGCAAGAAAATATTTCAAAGTGATCGGACTTGAAATCTATCCGGTGAACTCTGATGAGTATGCGTATCTGCATGCATGTGGCGCTGATTATGTAACTGTCTTCCAGGAGACCTATAATTCCGATAAATATGAAACACTTCATCTGGCAGGCCACAAACGTATCTATCCGTATCGTGTCAACGCTCAGGAGCGTGCGATAAGAGGTGGCATGCGCGGGGTAGGATTTGGTGCACTGCTGGGTCTGGATGATTTCAGAAAAGATGCATTTGCAACCGGATACCATGCATATCTTCTGCAGAGAAAATACCCACACGCAGAAATCGCATTTTCCTGTCCGCGTCTGCGCCCGATCATCAATAACGATCGTATCAATCCTATGGATGTTCACGAGAAGCAGCTTTTGCAGGTTGTGTGTGCATATCGGTTATTCATGCCATTTGCAAGCATCACAGTGTCCACGAGAGAGTGTGCACGGGTACGTGACAACCTTGTAGGTATCGCGGCGACTAAAATCTCCGCCGGAGTCAGCACCGGAATCGGAAGCCATGTAGATGACATCGAGGACAAGGGCGATGACCAGTTCGAGATCTCAGATGGAAGAAATGTAGAAGAAGTCTATAATGCACTGCTTTCTAACAATTTGCAGCCGGTGATGAGTGATTATATTTATGTGTAGGGAATGATCGGCTGATTCGAGATGGTGTTTTAGATATGCACTTAAAAATAAACCTGCATTATTCACGAAAAAGCCGTGTGATAATGCAGGTTTATTATATTATCATCAAGAAACGTGCAATTCATATTTACTTCGCAGTTATTCCCGAAATAAATATTGTTACCATAATCAACATAAAATGGAGCAGTAATCTATAAGTTCTTACCTTTTCCGCCGAGAAGCTCATTTAAAATACGTTCTTTTTCATCAGAATCTGCAGAATCTGTCTGGTTATAATCTCTTGTCAGATCTTTTGGTTTGTGCCGCTGTGTCAGGAGTTCAGGATCTCCGTAATCATACAGTTCTCCTGCTAACATTTTCTCTCTTTCTGTCACAGACACCTCCATCGAATACATTGTTATAGAGTTATATATAAGAATTGGAGTAACTATTCAGTAACCACTATCCCGCGAGGCGTTTTGGCATGAATATTCCAAAATCCCGGGACATACAAGCAAAAATGCCATCACCGATGATATAAAATCCCTTATGACGGGTCGACAGGTTGTGATCCGGTTCTGCTTCCATATCGCAGAATTTTACCGCTATCTGAACTTCATACGAATCCATTTCAGCAATTGAATAATCAGAAGACTGGCAAATGCATACAGATATACACATCCAAGCTGCATCAGATTCAGAGTTTCCACTTTAAACACCCGGTGGAGTCCGGGAACTGTCAGTACAGTGGTAATAAGCACTGCACCAAGTACAAATGCTCCCTGCAGCCACTTGTTGTTAAAGAATCGTTTTGTAAAGATAACCGGGTGATCCGATTTACAGTTAAATCCATGAAATAAACGTGCCAGACAAAGTGTACCAAAAGCAAATGTGCTGCCGAGAAGCGCGCCATTCATGTGATAACCTGTCAAAAATGAGAGCATTGTCATCGTGCCGATCACAAAGCCTTCCAGGCCGATTTTTCCAAGAAAGTCTTTTGTCAGTATGGATTCGTCAGCAGAACGTGGCTTCTCGTTCATCACTTCACTGCTATGTGGCTCCACACCAAGTGCGATTGCCGGAAGACTGTCTGTCAGAAGATTAATGAACAACAAATGTACCGGTGCAAACGGAACAGGAAGTCCGGCGATCGATGCACATAAAACAGCCAGAATAGCTCCAAAGTTTCCGGACAAAAGAAACCGGATTGCATATTTGATGTTTTGATACAGATTTCGCCCATTTTCTACTGCTTTTACAATTGTAGCAAAATTATCGTCTGTAAGGACCATAGCAGCCGCATCTTTTGCTACTTCCGTTCCGGTTATTCCCATTGCAACACCGATGTCTGCCTGTTTCAATGCCGGAGCATCATTGACACCGTCCCCGGTCATCGCAACGATCATGCCCTTTTCCTGCCAGGCGCGGACAATACGGATCTTGTGTTCAGGTGAAACTCTTGCATATACAGAAATTTTCGGAACAAAATCCTTTAGTTCAGCATCGCTCATATTCTCAATATCAGCACCCTCACAGGCTTCCGATAAGTCCTGTAAAATCCCAATTCTTTTAGCGATGGCGGCTGCTGTGATCTTATGATCTCCGGTGATCATAACCGGTCGAATTCCTGCTTTGATACATTCTGCAACTGCGGCTTTTGATTCTTCTCTCGGTGGATCCATCATGGCAATAAGTCCAAGGAATATCAGATGATTTTCATCATCCATTGACAACGTATGCTTTTCCGAGACTTCCCGATAGGTAAATGCCAGAACACGCAACCCTTCCATGGAAAAACTTTGATTCTGCTGCTGGATCTTTATCTTATCTGCCTCTGTTATTTCGCGAATGCCATCATGTGTCCAAATCTGTTCTGTAAGTTCCAGAAGCCGGTCAACAGCGCCTTTTACAATCATTCGATTTTTACCATCGATTCGGTGGAGCGTTGACATCATCTTACGATCACTGTCAAATGGAAGTTCGCCTTCTCTTGGATAGAGATTTCTTATGCTTGCGGCAGCAAGTCCATGTTGGCTTGCCAGATTAATCAATGCTGTCTCTGTCGGATCTCCGATTTCCACACCATTTTCATTGGTCGAATCGTTGCATAAGATACTGTAATCCATAAGAAATCTCTGCGCCGGATCATCCAGATCGAGTTCCGATACGGGGATTCTTTTTCCTGCTACATAGTAATCTTCAACTGTCATTTTATTCTGTGTAAGTGTTCCTGTCTTATCAGAGCAGATGATGGAAACGCTTCCCAGACCTTCCACAGCCTGAAGCTTGCGAATGATAGCATGTTCTCTTGCCATCTTCTGTGTGCCAAAAGAAAGAACAATTGTCACGATAGAACTTAAGGCTTCCGGGATAGCTGCAACTGCAAGGGCAACTGCGAACATAAATGCGCTACCGATCTTTTCCCCGCGAAATACACTGATTGCAAACAGGATTCCGCAGAATATCAGAATCAAAATGGAAAGCTTTTTGCCAAATTCCTCCAGATTCACCTGCAACGGAGTCTGTTTTTCGGAGGTCGATTTCAAAAGCCCTGCAATTTTCCCGACTTCCGTCTGCATTCCTGTGTCTGTTATAACTGCTTTGCCTCGTCCATATGTCACAAAACTGCCGGAAAATACCATATTGGTTCGATCACCCAGGGGAACTTCTGCTGACAGGGTCTCCAGGTCCTTTTCAACTGCAAGACTTTCTCCGGTGAGAGCACTTTCATCGACCTTAAGACTTGCATTCTCGATCAGTCTGCCATCCGCCGGAATCATGTCACCGGCCTCTAACAGGATGATATCTCCAACCACCAGTTCTCTTGCCGGAAGCTGAACGGTTGTGCCATCACGCAATACCTTTGCTTCCGGACCGGAAAGCTTCTTTAAGCTTTGCAGCGATTGTTCCGCTTTTACTGTTTGGATCGTTCCTAAAATTGCGTTGATCGTAATCACGATCACGATAACTGCAGCACTCTCCACATCACCAAGAATCCCAGAGATAAGTGCCGATGCAATAAGAATAAGTACCAGAAAATCTTTGTACTGTTCAAAGAAAATCTGAGAGATACTTTTTTTCTTTCCTTCGGTAAGCTCATTCCAGCCACATTTTTCCCGGGAATGGTCTGCCTGTTCGCTTGTAAGTCCTGCTTCGCTGCTTTCTACACGATCCAGAACTTCTTTTACAGTTTGCCGGTAAAATTCCTTCATAACGTTTTCCTCCTCTTTCTACCTGTTCAAGGACTATATTGTATGCAATGAAGGACTTTTCGGAAAAAAAAGAAACCTTTATTGCATAACAAAAAATGCAATAAAAGTCTCACCATTTTCTTGTGACACCGGATGTTTCCATCGTACTGACGACATCACAAACGCTAATTCTTACGTAGGTTACTCCCTTATATTGGACTTAATCATATACCGAAAAGGGGAGATGTGTCAAGACGATTTTCGTATATTCATTTGATGCAGGAGGTGAACAGGTTACTGTTCACTCCGTGCCCAGCAACACGCTGCGCGATGCACAGAATTTATGCTAATCGCATAAATTCGCGCGATATGTCTCGGGTTTTCTGTGACCTTCGCTCACAAAAAACACCTCGCGGGATATTACCAGTGAACAGTAACATAAAATACGCTTCGTGAATTTTACTCATTATCGCAGCAGTCGTCAAGGTCTTGTGCAAGCACAGACTTTGACTCGTTGCTCACGTAAAAAAACTGCCGTCCGAAACACTTCTTTTCATGTTCCGGACGACAGCCATATTCTGTGAAAGTAAGCAGAACGATAAGCCGGGTTATGTCTTGAATGGTCATCTATCTAATCCTGCTGTTGCCAGCAGGCTTCAGCGACCTACCTAAAAACGTGACGGGCAGCCACATAGTTTTTTGTTCGGTCTTGCTTCGGATGGGGTTTACATGTGCCCTCTCTGTCACCAGACAGGCGGTAGTCTCTTACACTGCCTTTCCACCCTTACCAGGCGAACCTGGCGGTTTATTTCTGTTGCACTGGCCTTGGAGTCACCTCCACCGGACGTTATCCGGCATCCTGCCCTTTGAAGCCCGGACTTTCCTCACCTGACCCCTTTCGGTTCTGTCAGCCGCGACCATTTATTCTACTTACCGAATCAGTCTACCACAGGAAAAACTTTTCGTCAAATACATTTTCTATTGTATTATTTGTATCGTGTGATATAATACAAAATACAAGGAGGTGTTTTCATGATCATAAAAATCAATACACTCTCGCAGATTCCTCTGTATCTGCAGCTTCGCAACCAGATTGTAAAAGGCATCGGCAAAGGGGAACTGACCGAGGGTGAGTCTCTTCCCACCGTGCGACAGATGGCTGCCGATCTTGGTATCAATACCATGACAGTGAGCAAAGCCTACCAGCTTTTGAAAAATGAAGGTTTTCTCTATACTGACCGCCGTCTGGGAAGTATCGTTCATATTCCGGAAAACGAGGAACCTTCTTCTCTTTTTCAGGAAAAACTGGAGGACGAACTGGAACTTTTAAGTGCGGAAGCCAGGATCCGCGGAATGAACCTGGAAGATTTTCTCGGTCTTTGCAGCAAAGTATTTGTGGAAATGGAGGTGGCTGTGGAATGATGCTCTTTTGGATTCTTGCAATCACGGACCTGATCATGGTCGGCATCACCTGGGCGGTTTATGGAAGTTCAGCAACCTATCGGGACGGGATGCTCCTTGGTGTCCATCTTCCTGAATCTGCTATCTCCCTGTCTCCGGTGGCTCAGCTGACAGACAGCTATCAAAAACACATCCGGAAGTTTTATCTGCTGCATCTGGTTCTTGGCGTTGTAGTTGCCATTCCATTTTTCTGGCTGGCTTCCATAGGCATAACGCTCTGGTGCATCTGGTTTTGTGTATTTCTTGCCCGTGCAGTCTCTTTGCTGTACAGTGCCCACCGTCAGCTGTATCTTCTGAAGCTGGAACAGGGACTGGGCAATACGACAAAAGAACCTTTTACCGCAGCTGCCGACACCCGTACTGCCATACATACCCAGAAGGCAGCACTCCCTCTGTACTGGCATCTGCTTCCGCTGGTGATGGTTTTTATACCGTTGTTTTTCTCCTCTGTCCGTAACTATATCCACGCCGATACTACCGGCTTACTCTTTCTGGTTATCTGGATCGCCGTCTGGCTGCTTTTTCTTCTGATCGCATGGTGCTATTCGAAAACCGGCAACCAGATCTACAGCGCCCATTCGGAGATTAATCTTGCTATCAACATGCAGGAACATCGTTCCTGGTCCTGGATGTTTTTCTTCTACAGCCTGTGCAACAGCCTGGCCTTTATCAGTGAACTGATTTTCCTGGCAAACGATCTGGAATGGTACTGGTGGTCGCATCTGCTCTTTTTTATCTTCCAAACGATTCCAATCGTTACCATTTTCGTGATCTACTTCCGCGTAAAGAAGAAAAAGGCACAGATTCTTGCAGCAGACGATGCACCAATATACGTGGATGACGATTATTACTGGAGAAACGGCTGGTATAACAATCCTGTCGATCCCCGGCTTATAGTTCCCGACCGTTTCTGCGGGACGAACTTTACTACCAATATGGGAAGACCTGCCGGAAAAATCCTCACCGCCAGTATGTTCGTTGTAGTAGCTGGAATGCTGATCTGGATGTGCGGATTATTCATACGCATGGATTTTGTACCGATACGGATGACTATTGATGGCACACAGGTTTCTATCACTTCCGGTTACACTGACACTTCTTTCTCTACAGACGAGATCTTGGATCTGCAGCTTCTGGACAGCCTGCCGGACGATTCCTTCGTCCGCTCCAACGGATCCGCTGACGGACATCAGCTGCTCGGTGTGTTTAGAGGAAAGAAAACCGGTCCGTGCAGAATGTATGTAGAGCTGGATGAATCCCCGGTTCTTTCCATTCAGACCGATGAATACACGGTATTTCTTACGGCTCCGACAAAAATACAGGCAGAAAACTGGTATCAGGAGCTGAAAGATCATATGTTTGATAACTGACAACCGAACAAAACACAAAAGGAGTTTTCAATAACATACAAACGTTTTTTGAAAACTCCTTTTTTATCACTTTTTTATTCTTTTTTTCTTTCCGTTGGAATCGTAAATCAGTTCTTTGTATTTTTCCACAAGTTCTTCGTACTGTTCCTCCGATCTACGAATTTCTGAACCTGATGGTGCGCTTTCTTATGTTTTTCGGCGCGTGGTTTTGCTTCCAGAATGGTATAGGTATCTTCCTCTACCTGCAACGCATTTTCTATGGCTCTGGTCAGACCATTACAGCTGTATGTCGCGCCCGAAACAGCATCGGTATCCAGCGGTTTATTTTCCAGCACTTCTGTGATCACTGCCGGTGCCACATGGAAAAGATATTCCTCATTGTCATAATAAGATAGAATTCTGATTTTTTCTGCTTTCTGATCTTTTATCGTAACTTCTACTTTGATTTCTCCGCGAAAGCCATTGGCTGTTCCCTCATAGTTACCGTCTTTCAGCCGGATCTGACTCGTGACATCTGTCCCGTTTTCTGTTTTTTCCGGATAAATCGCCTGATCTACAGCTTTCAGGAGTCCTTTGCTGCTGTAGGTCGCACCGGAAACCGTATCCACCTCTGTTGATTGTTCTTTCAGCACTTTCGGAATCAGCTCTCTGATAACGCTCTGCATATAAGTAGCATCATCTTCATAATCCTGCACCTGCACATCAGAAATATTTCCATTTTTAATAGTGACCGTCACATCGATCTTACCACGGAATCCATTACCGGTTCCTGTATACGTTCCATCTGTATACGACCCTTTCTCTGTCACTTTTACATCTGCTGTTCCGCTTGCCGTTTCATTTCCCGTTGCTTTTAACAGATACAGATTCATGCAGGAAAAGACAAGTATGGTCACCGCAAGACCCCAGCGGTTACTTTTCTGCTGTTTGCACTGATACGGACAGATTGAACAATCTCCGCTGTTTTTGCAGCTTCGCTTTCTTCTGTCCAAAGAGAAAAAGGAAAGCAGTGTATAAATTGCTCCCATCGGACACAGATATCTGCAAAACGCTCTGAAAAATACTGCCGATATGACCAGAACAATGATACAGATCCAGACACCTGCAGAAATCAGATTCTCTTTGCTGAAATTTCCTCTCAGCATGGACAGCAGACTGGCAAATCCCTTCCAGGGGCTGATGACATCCAGCAGATTTTTCTTCCAGACAGCACTCACTGCCACAATCACCAGAACAGGATATTTCAGTTTGGAAAGAATTTTGTCTGTTTTCACCGAAAGCATACGTTTCTTACGGTATTTTGTCTGTTTTCGTATCAGGTTTCCCAAATCATAACTCAGATCCTGTGCCGCACCAAAACTACAGATATATCCGCAGTAATACCGTCCGAAAACCGCTGTTGTTACAACAGTTTCCAGCAGCAGAAGAACCGGTTCCCGCGTATAAGTAAAATCCATCACCGAAACCGCATGGATCAGCTTTTTTACCGCATACAGACTGGCAGCAAAAGACTCCGGTATCCACAGAAAAAACAGAATCTGGATTACAATTTTTATAACCTTAGAATATTGTTTTTTCATCATCGGATAAAGTTTGTCTGATTTCCTCTCTCTGTCTCCGGAAGTGGCACACCTGCTACTTTTCCGGCTTCAAAACATTTCATCATCCAGGCCAGGTTCTTTGCCAGATTCCGCATGGTCTGCATTCCCTCTGCATCCATCTTCACTTCTCCCGGTTCACAGCCATGTACCATGTTCCAGTAAGTAGAGCCGGCTACCGGCATCTGGCAGATGCCATAATATTTATTCATCACATCGAAGGAAGCACTGCATCCACCGCGTCTTGCCACTGCTACAGAAGCCGCCGGTTTGAAGGCAAATGCTCTGCCGCTGCTGTAAAATACTCTGTCCAGAAATGACAGAATCCGTCCGCTTGGATGTGCATAATAGACCGGTGTACCGAAGACAAATCCGTCCGCCTCTTTCGCCTTTGCCACGAATTCATTGACCTTGTCATCCTCAAACACACAGCCATTTTCATTGCACTGTCCACATCCGATACAGTCTCTCACCGGCTGACCGCCGATCTGAAAGATCTCATACTCGATGCCCTGTCTTTCCAGTTCCTTTCCTACTTCCAGAAGAGACTGGTATGTATTGCCTTCTTTTTTTGCGCTTCCGTTTAACATCAATACTTTCATACTTTCCACCCTTTCTTTTGAAAATGCCAGGGACAAAATCACTTTCACCCCTGACATTTTTTCATATATCTTTATAAATATATATTTTTCGCACATTATTTTACACATCAAAACAGCTGCCGCCCACGAATTCCCTCAGGATAGAATTCTTCGGGATATCCTCACTGGGGATCCCACAAATAATCCAGGAATTTTAACAGCCGCTTCGCTTCCTGATACTCCGGTTCGTCCGGACCGATCTGGAAGAGTACCGGCTCCGCGTACAGTTTCAGCACTGCCAGTTCATACAGAAGTGCCGAGTTAAACATTGCATCTGCCTGTTCCTGATAGGGGAAGATATTTTCATCCTCTCCACGGCGAACCGACGACCACATCGCAATCGTTGCTTTCGCACTCGTTCCTCTCGTCCGGTTATCCCGGACAATCCGGCGAATCAATCGTCCGTCCGTCGTCGGAATCCGGTTGTGTTCGTCAATATTTAACTGCGTCAGCGCACTGATATAGATCTTGAATTTGCTCTCCGTCGGAAGCGAATAGCTCAGCCGGTCGTTCAGTCCATGGATTCCCTCAATCACCAGAATATCGTTCGGCTGCATCTGCAGGAAATCCCCTTTGTATTCCCGTTTTCCCAGTTTGAAATTAAACCGTGGCAGTTCCACCCGCTCGCCCTTAAGCAGCGCATTCATATCGCGGTTGAAAAGTTCCACATCGATAGCTTCCAGACACTCGTAATTGTAGTTCCCGTTTTCATCCCGCGGCGTATCTTCCCGGTTTACAAAATAATTATCCACCGCGATCGGATGCGGTTTCATCCCGTGAGCCGCCAGCTGGATTGACAGGCGATGAGAAAATGTGGTTTTTCCTGAGGAGGATGGTCCGGCGATCATAACGAATTTTACACCGCCACGCTCGATGATCTGCTCTGCGATCTTTGAGATTCTTCCCTCCTGCAGAGCTTCCGAGATCAGCAGCAGTTCCTGCATTTTTCCTTTCGAGATTTTCTCGTTCAGTTCCCCTACCACGGAAACTCCCATCATCTCGCCCCATTTTCCGCCTCTTTCTGCACCTGAAAAATCTTCGGTGACGGCGTAAACGGCGGCAGTTTTTCCGGTTCTTTCCGGGTTGGCATCTGCATCACAAAGCCCTCGTCATACGGATACAATTTGAAATATTTCAGATATCCGGTATGCCATACCATATACCCGTAAAAATAATCCTCAAATTCCTCGAGATTATAGATATTTACGCGGGAACTTCTCCGGTAACGAAACAGTTTTTCTTTGTCATACATGCCATATTTGTGAAAGAGATCCAGCGCAGAGGCGGTAGACACACTCCGTTTCATCACCGGTGCATGTTTTTCCACCAGCTCATGCATATACGTTTCCACCTGATCCAGAAATGGCTGATCGATCGTCACATCTCCATCGATCGTATAGTAAAATCCCTCTCCCACCGTAAAATGCAGGACAATCTTCCGGATCTTCTCATGTCCTGCCACATGATATACCGCCTTTAACAGCAGTAGATTCATACTTCTTTTGTATGTTTTATGACCGATACTATCCGCCACCGTCACCAGTGAGATCCGGCAGTCCCGGTGAATCTTTTTATGAAGTTCGCGAAGCTTTCCGTCTACCGTTACCAGAACCACCGGATACTTACAATCCTGGTCGAAATCTTTGACAATTTCTCCAAAAGGTGTTCCATCCGGATATGCTTTCTCCCTGGAACCCACTGTTACTTTACACATCTTAAGTCCCATCTTCACCACTCCTTTCAGCTGCCGCTACACCACCCGGTACGGATGATGCACTCTGGCAGTGCCTACCGCAAGCTCCGGAAACATAGTTTCCAGTTCCTGTCTCATATATGCGATAAATCCATATTCAGTTCCATAATGACCGGCATCGATCACAGCTATTCCTTGCGCAACGGCATCAATTGCCGAATGATAATCCACATCTCCGGTAACGATCACATCGGCACCTTTTTCAATTGCACCACGGATCATACTTTTTCCGGATCCGCTGCTCACTGCCACACGATGAATGATCGCTGCCGGATCTCCGTACATCCGTACATCCGGGATCTCAAAGTCGTTTCTTACTTTTCCGGCAAATTGTTTCAGATCCATCGTCCCTTCCAGCGCACCTACTCTTCCGATGCCTTCCCCGGGAGCGGTTTCTTCCAGCACTTCACAGTCCGTAAGTCCCAGACATTCCTGATTCAGCTGTGCCATCCCCTTCACATCAAAGTTCGTATGCATTGCATAATAACACAGATCCGCCTGGATCATCGTGATCAGTCTGCGGCCAATAAAATCTGCACTGGTCACTTTTTTTACCGGTGAAAAATCATCGGGTGATGGGTGATCAGAAGATCCGCACCGAATTCCAGTGCCTGTGCGATCGTCTCTTCTGTAGCATCCAGTGCTGTAAATATTTTTTTGATTTCTTTTTCTTCTCTTCCCACCAGAAGTCCTACGTTATCCCATTCCAGTGCATAGGAAGGATTCCACCGTTCTTCCAGCTTTCTCATAACTTCTTTACATATCATCGTTCATACACCTCCAGTGCCTGCCCGATCAGCCGAAGTTCGTCCTCCAGCTCTTTTTGCCGTGCGGTGATCTTTTCTGCTTTCTTTCCGTCTGCTGCGAGTTTTTCCTGTATTTTCCTGCAGGTTTTCTGTTTGTCTTTCAGATATTCCTCTAATACCGGATGTTTCTCTTCCAGCAGATATTTTCCATACTGTAACTCCACCTCCTGCCACAGCGGCATTTCCCCATGTACTGCCCGCATGGCGGGATAATATTTTCCGTCCTCATATACCATCTTTTCCCCGGCTATCACATATCCATGGGTCAGAAGGTATGACCGGACTTTGTCGATCTCTGACTGGGGTTGCAGGATCAGTTCTTTTACGGAAGCAAGCACCTTTTCACCTGCTTCCAGAATCTTCACTGTCAGTGCCCCGCCCATTCCGGCAATCAGGACAGAATCCGCCTCCCCGGGGCACAAAGCCTGTACACCATCGGAGAGGCGGGTATGTATATCTGTTTCCAGATCAAACTGTTGTATATGTTCTTTTGCGCGCTCCAGTGGTCCCGGATTCACATCCATAGCCAGAGCTGATGGAATTACGCCTTCCAGGCAAAGAGCGATCGGAATATATCCATGATCCGTTCCCACATCTGCCAGCCGGTTTCCCGGTGTCACAAAAGAAGCATTCATCCGAAGTCTTTTGGATAATTCCATTAATCCAGATAATCCTTCAGCTTTCTGCTGCGGCTGGGGTGACGCAGTTTTCTTAATGCTTTCGCTTCGATCTGACGGATACGTTCTCTTGTGACACTGAATTCTTTTCCTACTTCTTCCAGTGTTCTGGCTCTTCCATCATCCAGGCCGAAACGCAGACGAAGTACTTTCTGTTCTCTCTCGGTCAGTGTGCTCAGCACCTCTACCAGCTGTTCTTTTAACAGTGTAAAGGCTGCTGCATCTGCAGGTACCGGAATGTTGTCATCCTGGATAAAGTCACCCAGATGACTGTCTTCTTCTTCACCGATCGGGGTTTCCAGAGAAACCGGTTCCTGAGAAATCTTAAGGATCTCACGGACTCTTTCCACCGGCATATTCATCTCTTCTGCAATCTCTTCCGGCGTAGGTTCACGGCCCAGCTCCTGCAGTAACTGTCTGGACACACGGATCAGTTTGTTGATGGTTTCTACCATATGCACCGGGATACGGATCGTTCTTGCCTGATCGGCGATCGCACGGGTGATGGCCTGACGGATCCACCAGGTTGCATAGGTACTGAACTTATATCCTTTGGTGTAGTCAAATTTTTCCACTGCTTTGATCAGACCCAGATTTCCTTCCTGAATCAGATCCAGGAACAACATGCCGCGTCCCACATATCGTTTTGCGATGCTGACTACCAGACGAAGATTGGCTTCTGCCAGACGTTTTTTCGCCGCCTGATCGCCGTTTTCCATCCGTTTTGCCAGTTCGATTTCCTCTTCTGCACTCAGAAGAGGCACTTTACCGATCTCTTTCAGATACATACGAACCGGATCCTCGATACTGACCCCTTCCGGTACGGAAAGGTCTATATTTTCCAGATCCACCTCATCCTCTTCCATATGCATATCTTCATTATCCAGCAGTGCGTCGTCCTCGGTTACCCGGAGTACATCCACGCCATTGGCTTCCAGATATTCGAAGATCAGATCCATCTGCTCATTGTTCAGGGTGATTCCTTTAAAGAAATCATTGATTTCCTGATACTCCAGCACATTTTTCTTCTTCTTGCCTAATTCCACAAGGTTTTTCAACTGTTCTGCAAATTGGGCTTTATCCATTTCCATCTGTTTTTCCATCCTTCCATATATTGTTTATATTTTATCCTTAACAAAAAGAAATATGCAAATGCAGCTTTCCGGCTTTTAACTCTTCCAGTTCTTTTTTCGCCTGCATCAGATTCATCAGTCCCTGCATGTCTGTAGGTGCCAGATTCTCTGTGCGATGGGCGATACTGTCTTCCTTCATTCTGCATATCACATCCAGTAATGCCTGCTCCCGCTCCTGTTCCGAGTCCAGCGGGATCGTCGCGTTGAATACAGCCGCCACTTCGGTCTGTTCCTCGCTGTCCGTAAACCGGTTCAACAGTCTCGCCGGGTTTGGCTCGCCCTGCCGATACTGCTCATATAGCAGTTCAGCCACCTGATGATAGAGGGGTCTTGTAAAATCATCCGGTCCGATATAACGGCTTACCTCTCCGAAAATCTCCGGATAAGAAGTCAGCCAGGTAAGCATCAGTTTCTGAGATACTTCGTATCCGTTCTGCTTTTCCTTATTCCTGTTCAGACCCGATTTGGGTTTGACAGTCTCTGTCATTCCCACGCCCTTCATCGCCAGCCGGTTCACCATCTTTCTGAGTTCTTCCGGCTCGACCTGATAAGTTCCGGCAATGGTTTTGATATAACTGCTTCGTTCAATCTCGTCTTCAAAACGCAGCAGCCGCTTTGCCGTTTCTTTAAAAAAGTCCGTGCGACCCTGCGGGTCCTCCATATCATACTGCCCTTCCAGTGCCTTCAGTTCAAACATAAAACTGTTCATTCCGTGATCCAGCCTCTCCTGAAAGGCTTCTTTTCCCATATTTTTGATAAATTCATCCGGATCCTTGTAAGGCCTGAGATTGATGACCTTCGTGGAAAGTCCGGCGGTTTTTAACATCGGGATGGCCCGGAGAGCTGCTTTCACACCTGCTTCATCACTGTCGTAAATGATCAGGACTTCATCGGTATACCGTTTCAGGAGACTGGCCTGCTGAGAGGTCAGAGCCGTTCCCAGAGACGCCACTGCATTGTTAAATCCTGCCTGATGCATGGAGATCACATCCATGTACCCCTCGCAGATGATCAGATTTTTCTTTCTCGAAGAACGCGCCATATTCAGTCCGTACAGATTCCGGCTCTTATCAAAGATCTTCGTCTCCGGTGAGTTCAGATATTTGGGCTTTGCATCTCCCATCACCCTACCGCCGAATCCGATCACACGGTTGTTCACATCCATGATCGGATAGATCACACGGTTCCAGAACTTATCATACATGCCACGTTTTTCATCCACATTAAACAGCCCTGACTGCCGTAAGAGCTCATCTGAATAGTTTTTTCCCTTCAGATATTGATACAGGTTGTTGCTGAACTTGCCGGAATACCCAAGACCAAACTTATTGATGGTTCATCACTGAGTTCTCTGCCCTTCAGATATGCCATCCCCTGTTCTCCGGTTTTCTGGCGCAGCTGATAATAGTAGAACTTCGCCGCTTCCTTGTTTATCTCTAGAAGTGCGGATTTCAGGTCTGCCTGTTCTTTCGCTTCTTTGGAATATTCCATTTTGGGAAGTTCCACTCCTGCACGGTCCGCCAGCATCTCCAGCGCCTCCGGGAAAGTAAAGTTCTCATATTCCATCAGAAAGGTAAATACATTACCACCAGCTCCACATCCAAAGCAATAATACATCTGCTTTCCGGGGCTTACGGAAAACGACGGTGATTTTTCATTATGAAAGGGACAAAGTCCGAAATAGGAACTTCCTTTTCGCTGCAATTTCACATAACCGGAAATCACATCTACAATATCGTTTTTCATTCGAATTTCTTCGATCAGATCATCCGAATAACGCATGTTTTCTCTCTCCTTTATCCACTGTTGTCATTTACCCACGTATATATATATTCCCCGTCCGGCGACAATATCCTTTTTTATTTGTCCCGGTTCTCTTTTTCTTTGACAAAATATGCTTTTTTTTATTCTTCTTCGCAACGATTCCCCTGCAGTTCAGTATACCGCCCAGGCTGAAGGAATAAAAATTTCTTTGAATTTTGCCATCGCATACTGATCCGTCATGCCGGAGATATAATCACATACCACCCTTTCTCTGTTCTCCGCCTTCTGCGATCAGTTTCTGGTATTCCCGGGACATCTGTTCCGGATGCCTGCTATAATTACTGATACATCTCCATCACCCCCCCCTGACCCCTGACCATAGAGAGGTGAGACTGCCAAGG
>ENA-OQCO01000682-OQCO01000682.1-human-gut-metagenome-genome-assembly--contig:-NODE-682-length-17307-cov-2.467113_pt1 | contig 17307 bp, 21 predicted proteins | sample MGYA00242500_ERZ504582 | MGnify/ENA primary metagenome ERZ504582 (study PRJEB26092, sample SAMD00036346) | human gut metagenome | host: Homo sapiens | study: EMG produced TPA metagenomics assembly of...
CTGTACCAGGCGATCTTAAACGGCGAAGGAGCATGTGAAAGATATTGATTATATCACAACTCTGGAAGCTATGTACACTGGAAGCTTACCGGAAAAAGAGTTCTGGGTATCGGTGATGCGGCAGGTATGTTCCCCATCGACAGCGAAACAAAAGACTACAATGAGGAGATGGTGAAGAAATTTGATGAGCTGGTAGCTCCTTATGGATTCCCATGGAAACTCCGCGATATCATGCCGGAGGTTATGGTTGCAGGACAGGATGCGGGTACTCTTACAGAAGAAGGAGCAAAGCTTCTTGATGTAACCGGCAGACTGAAAGCAGGAATCCCGATGTGTCCGCCTGAGGGAGACGCAGGAACCGGTATGGTTGCCACAAACAGTGTGCGTCAGCGGACAGGAAATGTTTCAGCAGGAACTTCTGTATTTGCCATGATCGTCCTGGAAAAAGCCCTTTCCAAACCGTACAAAGAGATCGATATGGTCACAACACCTGCCGGTGATCCGGTTGCCATGGCACATTCCAACAACTGCACATCTGATTTGAATGCCTGGGTGAATGTGTTTAAGGAATTTATGGAAGCAATGGGCATGGAAGTGGATATGGACAAATTGTTCGGAACACTTTACAATAAAGCAATGGAGGGAGATCCTGACTGTGGCGGACTTCTTTCCTATTGTTATTTCTCAGGTGAGCATATGACTGGCTTTGAGGAGGGACGTCCTCTGTTTGTCCGCTCTCCGGAGAGCAAATTTACACTTGCCAATTTTATGAGAAACAATCTTTATACCTGTCTTGGAGCTATGCGTGTAGGTCTTGATATCCTTCTTAATCAGGAGCATGTGAAGATCGACAAGCTTCTTGGACATGGCGGCCTCTTTAAGACAAAAGGTGTTGGCCAGCAGATCCTTGCAGATGCAGTGAATGCACCGGTTTCCGTTATGTCAACCGCAGGAGAAGGCGGAGCCTGGGGAATCGCGATCTTGGCATCTTATCTCATTAACAAAAATGATGGTGAAGATCTTGCTGATTTTCTGGATGAAAATGTCTTCAAAGGAAATGAAGGAAGTACACTGGCACCGGAAGCAGAAGGTGTGAAGGGATTTGATGCGTTCATGAATCGGTATATGAAAGGCCTTGGCATTGAGCGTGCGGCTGTAGAATCCAGGATCTGGTAAAGAGCAGAACGGATTGAAATATAAATCTTTGATTTACAGGAATAATGAAAATGAAATCAGAGGAATATAAATGAAACAGACAGATCATGAAAAGAAACCGGCTCCAGGCCAGATCGTACATGTCGTGATCGATCGTCCGATGAATACTTACCATCCGGAGCACAAGGAGCTTTTCTATCCGGTAAATTATGGATACATAGAAGGAATCATTGCTCCGGATGGCGAGGAACAGGATGTATATGTTCTGGGCGTGGATTACCAGATAAAGGAATTTACAGGTAAAATCATCGCTGTTATCCACCGTCTTAATGATGTGGAAGATAAATGGGTGGCAGTACCGGAAAACATGACTATGACGGCCGAGGAAATCATGGCACAGGTAAGTTTTCAGGAACAGTATTTTAAGACAGAGATAGAGATGATTGAATAAAAGGCAGCAAGTGATATTAAATAAGGAGAAAACATCACAATGGAAAAATCAACAGTTTATTTTACAGATTTTCGTTGTCCTGTGGGAACCAGCCAGCTTGATAAGCTGAAAAAACTCTGTGTTGCTGCCGGAATCAGAGACATTGACATGGACGGAAAATTTGTAGCCATTAAGATGCATTTCGGTGAGCTGGGAAACCTGGCATTTCTTCGCCCGAACTATGCAAAAGCTGTGGCAGATCTCTGCAAAGAACAGGGCGGGCTGCCATTTCTGACAGACTGCAACACTCTTTACCCAGGAAGCAGAAAGAATGCTCTGGAGCATCTGGACTGTGCAAACCTCAATGGTTTTAATACCATTACTACAGGCTGCCAGATCATTATTGGAGATGGACTTCGAGGAACAGATGAGATAGAGGTTCCGGTAGTAAACGGAGAATACTGCAAAACTGCGCTGATCGGACATGCGATCATGGATGCGGATATTTTTATCAGCTCAGTCACTTTAAAGGGCATGAGTCAACAGGATTCGGCGGTGCTCTGAAAAATATCGGTATGGGCTGCGGAAGCCGTGCAGGAAAGATGCAGCAGCATGCCAGCGGTAAACCTGCCATCAACGAAGAAGTCTGTCGTGGATGCAAACGCTGCGCGAAAGAATGTGGAAGTGATGCCATTACTTATGTAAACAAAAAAGCAGTTATTGATTATGATAAATGCAAGGGCTGTGGCCGCTGTATCGGAGCCTGCAGTTTTGATGCTGTTTACAATCCGAATAGCAGTGCTAATGAAATGCTTGACCGCAAGATGGCTGAGTATGCACAGGCTGTCTGTCATGGCCGTCCACATTTTCATATTGCACTGGTACAGGATATCAGCCCGAACTGCGACTGCCACGGTGAGAACGATGCGCCGATCCTTCCGGATATCGGAATGTTCGCAAGCTTTGACCCGGTAGCTCTGGATCAGGCATGTGCAGATGCCTGTCTCAAGGCAACGCCGATCGAAAACAGCCAGCTTGGAGAGCATCTGGCAGAGCAGGATGGCACTGTCATCACGATCATTTCAAAGATTCCAACCCTAATGTAGAATGGAAAGCAACTCTGGACCAGGCAGAAAAGATCGGCCTGGGAACAAGAGAGTATGAGCTGAAGAAGATTAAATAAAAAATATATCAAATGATAAAAAGCAGGAGCAGACATGGATGACATGTGATAGCACCTGCTTTTTATATGCCCAAAATGTTCTTCCACTCCTGCAAAACAGCAGGTGTTGCCTATGGCAAAAAGATGGAAGGAATCCGTATATGAATTTGCAAAAGCAGAGGTACTTGAGGCAGGAAGAGAAGAAGGCAGAAAGAAGACAGGAAATGTACCGTGGAACAAAGGTGATAACGTAAGAGAGAATATGCCATTTCCAGCCCTTTGGTTCATGAGATGATCAGTGAAAATTTTATTGAAAATATTTTTCCTTAATGGTATCATGAGACACGAAAAACACAGAAAATAAAAATACCAGGCTGTTAATAGTAAGTACATACGTTACAACAGATTACAGCCAGTCGGACAGCGAAAGAGCAGCAGGTGGCTAACTGCAGAAATTCGCTGTGATATACAGGAGGAGAAAAAATAATGAAATTAACCATGCTTGGAACAGGCAACGCACTGGTAACGGAGTGCTATAATACATGCTTCGTGCTCAGCGATGAGTACGGCCATTTTCTGGTTGACGGCGGCGGTGGAAACACTGTGCTTTCCCAGCTTAAGAAAGCAGGCGTAGATCTGATGGATGTTCATGAGATCTTTGTTACACATAAGCATGTTGACCATATCATGGGAATTGTTTGGGTGATCCGAATTATCTGCCAGAACATGAAGAAGGGTGCTTATCAGGGCGAGGCCAATATCTACGCACATGACGAAGTAATCGGACTTCTGAAAGACATGGCATTTAAGCTTCTCAACAAGAAAGAGACACAGTACATCGGTGATAGACTTCATCTGATCGAGATAAAAGACGGCGAAGAGAAAACGATTCTCAATAAGAAAATAACATTTTTCGATATCGGTTCTACCAAGGCGAAACAGTTCGGTTTCCAGATGATCTACGGAGATAACAAGGTGCTGACATGCTGCGGAGATGAGCCATACAACGAATGCGAGGAGAAATATGCGAAAGGCAGCGACTGGATGTTTCACGAAGCATTTTGCCTGTATGGACAGCGTGACATCTTCAATCCTTATGAGAAACATCATTCCACAGTTAAGGATGCCAGCGAGCTTGCCCAGCAGCTTGGCGTAAAGAATCTTGTACTGTATCACACAGAGGATAAGAACATTAAGAATCGTAAAGAACTTTACGGAGCAGAAGGCAGAGAGTATTATCACGGAAATCTGTTTGTTCCGGATGATCTTGATGTGATCGAAATGTAATTTTTTATGAAGTAAAAAGAAAAGACCGGAAGTGCGAGGTAACATAACACATGCCAGAAACAGACAACATCATACTTGAAAAAAAATACAGAAAACTCCAGGATATCATTCATTCTCTTGGAAGCGTAGCTGTAGCATTTTCCGGCGGTGTAGATTCCACATTTCTGCTGAAAGCTGCACAGGAAACACTTGGTGACAAGGCTATGGCCATCACTGCATGCCCCTGCTCTTTCACAGACAGAGAGCTGAAAGAAACGGAGGAATTTTGCCAGGAGAACCACATCTGCCAGGAAGTCTGCAGGATCAATGAATTTGAGATCCCGGGATTTCGGCAGAATCCACCGGACCGCTGCTACATCTGCAAAAAAGCCATTTTCACAAAACTCTGGGAAGCAGCGAAAGCGCATAATATGAATATGATCGCAGAAGGCTCCAACATGGATGACTTAGGCGATTATCGCCCGGGAAAAAGAGCCATCCAGGAGCTTGGCGTGCGAAGTCCTCTTCAGGAAGCAGACCTCTATAAAGAAGAGATCCGTGAGCTGTCAAAGCACATGAACCTTCCAACCTGGAACAAGCCGTCCTTTGCCTGTCTTGCATCCAGATTTGTATACGGTGAAACCATTACTGAGGAAAAACTTCACATGGTAGACCAGGCTGAGCAGTTTCTGATGGAGCTTGGCTTCCACCAGTTCCGCGTACGCATTCATGGAACAATGGCGAGGATCGAAGTCCGGAAGAGGATATCCTGAAAATTGCAGATAATGAGACAAGAACAAAGATCACAGAGAAATTCTGCACTCTGGGATTCTCCTACGTAACATTGGATCTTCAGGGCTTCCGGTCCGGAAGTATGAATGAAACACTGGGAAAATAGTATCGGAAAATAAATAATCCCCCGAATACCGCACGAGAAGTATTTCCGGGGGATTGCTGCACAAATAGAACCTGAGGCTCAATTACTGTTTTCAAATTTCAAATTTTGAATTGAGAATATCTGCCTGGCGGGCTGTATATCTTACATATAATCCTTCAGAACATTATGATCCCGCAGTACTTTCTCAACCACAGTTCCCTTCACAACATTCAGAAGAGGCTTCTTCAGTGCATTCAGAGGTCCGGGGAGCTGGATCTCAAGAGGAGATTTGCCGTCCATCAGTTTCACGGAGCTGTCCAGAAGCTCACGGATATCGTAAACACTTCCCCATACTTCCGGAACACCACGGTCTACACCAGTGAGGCCATATACAGCCTCCATTGCAGTACGTACAGAATATTCTGTAGTGAAAACAGTATCACGCGGAGTTTCGGCAAACTGTCCGAGGAATGCGAAGTTCACACAGCCATCCGGGATAACATCCGGGCGGTCACCTTTGGCACGCGGCATGAAGAAAGCTGTGATATAAGGCATCATGGTCGGAACGCAGATCGCACTGTTCTCAGCCATATCATCGATCTGATCCACCGGAACACCAAGGTGGTACAGCCACTCTGCAGTGATCTCTTTACCTGTGCAGTCTTTCATCGGCTTCTTGATATAGTCGCCGGGAACATCTGTGAAAAGTCCGTAAACCCATACGCAGACTTTATCAGGATCTTGCTCCTTGAACTGTCCCTGACGGTTGATGGTCCAGCTTAAGAGCCATTTGGAATCCTGGCAGCTTACGATACCACCGGTAACGACCTTGCCGGTACGTGGATCACGCTGACAGATGTTAGTGATATAAGGGATGATACGGTCATCCAGTGTGGTGACGGTAGCAGATTCCCAGTTGGTCTTGGCAATGTCTGAGCAGAATTTCTCCGGATGTCCGAAAGACGGATCCTGAGCTGCGATATTTTTCCACAGGGACCATACTCCGCTGGTACGTACCTCTGCATCACCATTCGGTGCATGGTTCTGATCACCGTAGATCGTGCCCTCTGTACAGCTTCCGTTTGTGACGAAAACAAGATCATTTTCTGTGAGAAGGATACCCTGCTCAACGCCTTTTACTTTGCACTCAATAGCAGAAGCGGTCTTTTTGCCATCCTTGAAATCAAAGATAACATTTGTGACTTCTGTGTTGAACTGGAAGTCAACACCTGCGTCCTCCAGATATTTCTTCATAGGAAGAATCAGAGATTCGTACTGATTATATTTCGTGAATTTCAGGGCACTGAAATCCGGAAGGCCTGCGATATGATGGATAAAACGCTGGAAGTAAAGCTTCATCTCAAGTGCACTGTGCCAGTTTCAAAAGCAAACATGGTGCGCCAGTACAGCCAGAAGGTGGAATTAAACACCTCATCGTCAAATACATCTTCAATAGTCTTATCGTAGAGATCCTCATCTTTGGTCATGAACAGCTTCATGATTTCCATACAGCCTTTCTGGCTCAGATTGAACTTGCCGTCTGTATGTGCATCCTGGCCACGGTTCACAGTTGCACGGCAGAGAGAGTAGTTCGGATCATGCTTATTCAGCCAGTAGAATTCATCCAGAACGGAAGCACCCGGTTTTTCAAGGGAAGGAATACTGTGGAAAAGATCCCACAGACATTCAAAATGGTTCTCCATCTCACGGCCGCCGCGCATAATGTAGCCTCTTGACGGATCATAGATTCCGTCGCAGGCACCGCCGGCGATATCCATGGCTTCCAGAATGTGGATGTGTTCACCAGGCATCTGTGCATCTCTTACAAGGAAGCAGGCAGCCGCAAGGGAAGCAAGACCGCTTCCTACGATATAGGCATGTTTATCATCAATACCTTCCGGTTTCTCAGGGCGGGCAAAAGCTTCGTAGTTACCGTTGGAGTAATAAATTCCTTTACTGTTTTTGTCATATTTTCCGCGCTCTGTATTGCGGTAATTTTCGGTAGTTTTCTTTACATGTAAAGTTTCCTCTTCATTGATCTCTTTTGTTTTTTTCATCAGTATGGCTGCGCCGGCTCCGGCTGCTGCAAGTGCTGCAAGTCCCATGAATCCTTTTTTATCTGACATATGACATCCACCTTTCATAAATGAGATACCTGTTTGTATCGGATTAACTGTTCTTTGTTGCTGTTGATGCTATGATAGCCCATCCGGAAAAAAGATTCTATTTACAAAACACCGAAAGTGTTCAGTTTTTTATCATTATGTCTGTTTTGATAAGTTTTTATTCTGTATGCATTTCTGCAGTTTTGTTTCTGGCGGCAAAATTACGGATGGCGTTGTCGATGCTTCCGTATAGTGCAGTTGCGGTATCATCCGCGATCCCGCGATAATCTTCACGCATGCCGTTTTTGATCCAGTCCAGCATGATCCCTACAAAGCTGTATTTATACAGATCTGCGATAAAAATTTTCTGTTTATCCGTGATGGGGATGTCTTTTGATCTTTCTGTTACCACGCCCATAAGAAGATTGCAGGTAAGCTGGAACAGATAATTCTCGATTTGTTCCCGTCCCACGCAGCGGTATACATTTAAGATAAATGGCTTGTTTTCCATCACGGCATCAAAGATCTGTAGAAGCCCTTCATGCCAGGTGGAAGAGGTTTTTTTGCCCTGAAGGGCAATTCTGGCATCTTCCAGACAACACCACTCCACAAGATCATAGATATCCTTGAAATGATAGTAAAAAGTCATGCGGCTGATTCCGCAGTCAGTGGTAAGGTCGTTGATGGTTATCTTATCTAAAGGCTTCTTAAGAAGCAGATGTTTCAGGGATTCTTCCAGGGCAAGCTTGGTTGCATTTGTCATAAGTACACCCTCCTTTGGTAGGTTTATGGTTATTAATATAACATGAAAGTGCACAGAAAATCCATGTCAAACAGTGACTTTTCTGTGAAATTATGATAAACTGAAACCCGGAATGTTTTGTGAAACAGAATGGAGTGTATTATGAAAAAGAAATCAGCTTGCATCCTGCTGGTTTTTGCTGCCGTGATAGTACTTACTTATATGACAGGAGAATCCTATTACAGAGGAATCAGTGAAAAAGCAGGGTTGGATGAACAGGAAGAGAAAATATATAAATACCAGTACGACATGATTGTGGATAGCCCTGATTCCCAGTTTTGGCAGGCAGTATATGACAGTGCGAAGAAAAAAGCAGCTTCCAATAATGTACTGCTTGAGATCATGGGGTCGGATAGAGAAACATCCTATAATAAACTTGATTATATGAATATGAGCATTGCGGCCAAGGCGGATGGTATTATCCTGCAGTATAATGGAGAAGCCGGTCTGGAAGAAGCAATCAATACTGCAGTAAGAAACGGAATACCGGTAGTTACAGTCATGAGTGATGCGGTGCACAGCCGCCGCCAGAGCTTTGTGGGAGTCAGCGATTATCAGCTTGGCATGGCTTACGGGGAAATTGTTGCCAGATATGTGAATGAGAACACGAAGAAGATCCTGATCCTGCAGAAACGGGATATTGACGATATGAATGAAAGTCAGATATATACCCAGATCAGTAATGCAGTTCAGACAGCGGTCGGTTCTGCGGATATTGAGATCAAGGGAAGGAATCTTCTGTCAACAGGAACCTTTGAGACAGAGGAGGCAGTTACTGATATTTTTCAGCAGAAGCGGAATATTCCGGATATCCTGGTGTGCATGGATGAAGAGACAACGGAGTGTGCAAGACAGGCAGTTCTGGATTTTAATCTTGCAGGAAAGGTGGAGATCATCGGTTACTATACATCTGAGGATATCCTTGCAGCAGTAGAAAAAGGTGTCATTTCAGTTACCTGTGATGTGGACACGACCCAGCTGGGACAGTACAGCGTGGAGGCAGTTACCAGCTATATAGAAGATGGAAGAACCAATTCTTTCTATAACGTAGACATTAATTTTCTTGACAAAACAGCAGTGGAGAAGATGAGGAGGGAGGCAGTCACAGATGAAAAAAATCCGTTGGAGTGACTTTTCTCTTGTAAGCAAGATCATGCTGGAGGTTGGAGTGCTGGCACTTTTACTGTTCAGCATCAATATGCTGTTTTATGCGCGGATCAACAACTCCATGCAGGAGATGGACGATGTGTATGCCAGTAATGCCCAGATCACAGAGCTTGGGCAGGTTTTTGACGATGTGCAGGACAGCATGTACCAGTATCTGAAGGTAAAAAATTCTCAGGCATTAATGGATTACTATCAGAATGAGGCGAAATACAGGCAGGAGCTGGAGGAGTTAAATGAACAGAATATTGATGATTCCGTGAAACTTCTGGAGAAGAAGATACGTAAGATGTCGGAAGCATATCTTTCCTGTACAGCAGGAACTGTAGCTGCCAAGAGAGGCAGGAATGTGGAAAAATATAAGCAGGAATATGATAAAAGCCTTGAGCTTTACAGTTATATCCAGAGTTCTATGGATGAGCTGAACAAGCAGCTTTTTAAAGAAAATTCCCAGACCTATGCAGCTCTCCGGGCGGTTATGAGATATCTGGAGATCAGTAATATGGTGATCATGCTTCTGGTGGTGGTCTGTGGAATGTTCCTTCTGATCACAGCAACAAGGGAGATGTTCCTGCCGCTGACCAATATGGCGGAAACTGCACAGCTGGTAGGTCAGGGGAATTTTAATGTAAAGATGCCCCCGACAGATTCCAGGGATGAGCTTGGAGAGGTAACAAGAGCTTTTAATACCATGGTGGAGAATCTTAGTCTTTACATTGCCAGGACAAAGGCCGGCATGGAAAAAGAACAGCAGATGATAGAGCGGGAGCTTTTGATGGAAACACATCTCAAGGAAGCGCAGCTAAGTATCTCCAGTCTCAGATCAACCCGCATTTCCTTTTTAATTCCTTAAATGCAGGAGTACAGCTTGCTATGATGGAGGATGCAGAAAAAACCAGCATCTTTGTGGAAAAGATGGCAGATTTTTTTCGCTACAATGTAAAGAAGGGTGAGGAAGATGCGACGCTTGAGGAAGAATTGGAGGCCGTGGATAATTACATTTATATTCTGAACGTGCGGTTTGCCGGAGATATCCATTTTTCAAAAAAAGTGGAATGTGATGTGGGAAATGTGCGTGTTCCCAGTATGATCCTGCAGCCGGTTGTGGAAAACGCAGTTAATCATGGAATACGGAATATTGACTGGGAGGGACATATTAATCTCAGCGTGGAGCGATGGGACGATCATATTGAGATCAGTGTCCTAGATAACGGACTGGGAATGACCAGAGAACAGATAGAAAGAGTCCTGTCCAAAAAAGTCCACAGCAGTTCGGGCGAGGGTGATTCCACGGGAATCGGAATGAACAATGTGATCAGCCGTCTGGAACTGTATTATGAGTGTGACGGATTGATGGAGATATACAGTGAAGGTGAAGGAATGGGAACAGAGGTAGTGATCAATATTCCTCTGGAGAGGAGTGAAAAAAATGTACAGAATCCTGCTTGCTGATGACGAAGGGATCATGCTGGAATCCCTGAAAAATATTATAAGTTCCAATTATGGAAATGAATGTGAGATCCACACAGCCAAGACAGGCCGTGTGGTTGTGGAAGAGGCGGAGAAATATCCGCCGGATATCTGCTTTATGGATATCAGATGCCGGGCTTAAGCGGAATCCAGGCAATCCGGGAAATTCAGAAATTTAACAGATCTGTGGTCTTTGTAATAATTACAGCCTATGATAAATTTAATTATGCCAAGGAAGCGGTAAATCTCGGAGTTATGGAATTTCTTACCAAGCCGGTAAACAAAAAGGTGATTCTGGAAATATGCTCCAAAGCTATGGAAAGGGTAGATTCCACAAGACAGAAGCGAAGCGACGATCTCCGTATCCGTGAAAAGCTGGAAACAGTTGTGCCTATGATCGAAAGCGGATATATCAATAATATTCTTCTGCAGGATGATTTTCAGACATACCAGGATAATTACAGGGAGCTTCTGGATATCCGGGAAGAATACGGATATATGATCGTGGCTGAATTCGGTGATTCTACGGAAAATGGCGTTCTTACAAATGCAGTGGGGGCCAGTGTGAAGGCAAACAAATTTTATTCCACATTCCGGGAAATCGCTCAGGGATTTTTTGAATGTCTGGTAGGACCTATTATGGGAAACCGTATTGTACTGCTTGTTCCGTACCGTAATTCCAGGGAGTCCTATGAGGAACGTGTGGAGGTTGTAACAAGAACCAGAAACATGGTACATAAGCTGGAAAGCAGGATTGACAGTAAATTTCGCTGTGGTATCGGCCGGGTGAAGGAGATGGGAAGCACCATGAAAGAATCCTTCAAGGAGGCCATGATCGCACTTCGGGAAAGTACCAGCCATGTGATACATATTGAGGATGTTCCGGCTGCACAGAAATATGACGGCGAATATCCAAGAGATCTGGAACGTCGCTATGAAAAGCGGGTGATGGATAAGGATGTGGCAGGAGCTTTAAGCTGTGCCGAGGAATTTATCCGGTGGATGGAGAAGCAGCAGGGAGTAGATCTGGAGGACATGCGCATCAAGATTCTGGAGCTTGTGATGGGAGTGGAAAAAAGGCTTTTTTGCAGGTACCGTGAAATATGCGATCAGCTACCGCAGAAATTATATTCATGAGATTCAGGAATATACAGACATAGAAGGGATAAAAAAATGGTTCCTGGGCAAAACATCAGAAATTGCAGCAACATGGAAAGCGCAAGGGAAAAAGAAGCGGTTTCCATTATTGAAAAAGCAAAGTCCTATATTCGGGACAATTACAAAAAAGATATTTCACTGGATGAGGTATCACGGGAGGTGGATATCAGCCCTTATTATTTCAGCAAGCTTTTTAAGCAGGAGACCGGAGGAAATTTTATCGAGTATCTTACAGAAGTGCGGCTCGGAATGCAAGAGAACTTCTCAAGGATTCAGGGCTTTCCATCAAGGAAATCTGTGCGGAATCCGGATACAGCGACCCCAATTATTTCAGCAGGATATTCAAGAAATACGAAGGCGTGACACCAAGTGAATTCAGAGAGAGGTTGAGGTAGACAATATGAGCGGGGGGAAAATGATCAGGAAGCTGTTGATTTTACTGTGTTTGCTGACATTGATGCTAAGTGGCTGCACTTCCGAAAAAACAGAGCAGGCAGCTACGCAGGAAATAGATACAGAGGAAGACGGAGTAGAAAAGAAAATTCAGATCGGTCTTACAGTGGATTCTTTTGTTATTGAGAGGTGGATCCGTGACAGGGATGTATTCGTGGCAACAGCAAGGGAGCTGGGAGCGGAAGTGAATGTTCAGGATGCGGGAGCAGATACAAAAGAGCAGATCAGCCAGATCGACTATTTTATCAAGAAGCATATGGACGTGATCGTGATCATTGCCAGAGACTGCAAAGCATTATCTGAGGCCGTGGAGCGTGCCCACAATGTAGGAATCAGGGTGATCTCCTATGACCGCATGGTAAATGATGCGGATACAGACATGTATATTTCCTTTGATAACCGGAAAGTCGGAGAGGTCATGGCACAGTCCATGATGGAAGCAATCCCTGATGGCGGAAAGATTTTTATGATCCAGGGATCTGCTTCAGATAACAATGTAGACATGGTAAAAGAGGGATTTGAAGACACTCTGAAAAATAGTGCTCTGAAGGTAGTTTACGAAGCCAACTGTGAGGGCTGGATCGCAGAGCTGGCAGCTGATTATGTGGAGGAAGCACTGGAAGAATATCCTGATGTAAAGGGAATCATGTGCGGAAATGATGATATTGCCAGCCAGGTGATACAGGTTCTTGCGGAAAACCAGCTTGCCGGACAGGTGATCGTGGTAGGCCAGGATGGTGATCTGGCTGCATGTCAGCGTATTGTGGAAGGAACCCAGTACATGACAGCATTTAAATCTATCGAAGATCTGGCACGCCAGGCAGCTGAATATGCGGTGAAGATGGCAGAAGAGGGAAAGATTTCGTCAGATGTGACAGATACCATGAGCGATGGAAGCTATGATATCCCGGCGAAGGTGCTGGAACCGGTTGCCGTTACAAGGGATAATATTGATGAGGTGATCATTGACGGCGGTTTCCACAGACGAGATGAAGTATATCTCAATATAGATTACGATACAGAGTAATGCAGAACAGATTGCATACCGGCATATATGTGGCGGTGAAATTCTGCAAGTAATGTGGCAGTGTATCCATATGCGCAATAATACACAATTATGACAAAAATCAATAGCAGATTTTTGGTGCAAAAATGTCTTGCCTGATGCAGGGCATTTTTCTTTTGCAAAAAAATGTCTCTGTCCTTGCCAACTATGTCCAGACAGTCCTGTGCTATAGTAACATCATCAAAGGAAACGTGATTCCAAAAACAAATAATGAAACGGAGGATTTTACAATGAAAAGAAAAATGGTATCTGCACTTCTTTGCGCAACAATGGTAGCTGGTATGGTGGTAGTTCCGGCAGCAACAGCACAGGCAGCAGACAAGAAACTGATCGGTGTTACCATGCCGACCAAGGATCTCCAGAGATGGAACCAGGATGGCGATAACATGAAGAAAGAGCTGGAGGCAGCAGGATATGAGGTAGACCTTCAGTATGCATCCAACGATGTAAGCACACAGGTTTCCCAGCTTGAGAACCAGGTAGCAAACGGATGCGACCTCTGGTTGTGGCATCCATCGATGGAAGCAGCCTTGGCGAGCCTCTGAAACAGGCCAAAGAAAAAGGAATTCCGGTTATCTCTTATGACCGTCTTCTTATGAATTCCGATGCAGTAACCTATTATGCAACATTTGATAACTACAAAGTAGGTCAGAAACAGGGCGAGTACCTGGTAGATGCACTGGATCTTGACAATCAGGACGGACCATTCAATATTGAGCTGTTCACAGGAGATCCTGGTGATAACAACTGTAACTTCTTCTTCGGTGGTGCAATGGATGTTCTCCAGAAATACATCGATGACGGTAAGCTGGTAGTAAAATCCGGACAGACAGAGTTCGAGCAGGTTGCTACCGCAAACTGGGACAGTGCAAAAGCACAGGACAGAATGGATACTATCATCGCAGGTAACTACTCTGACGGAACAAATCTTGACGCAGTTCTCTGCTCCAATGATTCCACGGCACTTGGTGTTGAGAATGCACTGGCAGCTTCCTACACAGGAGAATATCCGATCATCACCGGTCAGGACTGTGACACACCAAACGTTAAGAACCTTGTAGCAGGAAAACAGGCAATGTCTGTATTCAAAGATACAAGAGCTCTTGCATCTGCAGTAGTAAAAATGGTTGACTCCATCATGAAAGGTGAGGAGCCGGAAGTGAACGATACAAAATCCTATGATAACGGAACAGGTGTCATCCCGACATACCTTTGCGATCCGGTTGTTGTTACAACAGATAACTACAAAGAAATCCTGATCGACTCCGGATACTACACAGAGGATCAGATCAAATAATCAGAATTTTCAAGAAAGAAATTTATCACATGCAGGCGGGGAATATAACCGCCTGCATGAACAGTGGAAAGGGAGGGAAATTGAGTTGGCTAAGATACTTCTGGAAATGAAAAATATCACCAAAACTTTCCCAGGTGTAAAGGCACTGGATAATGTTAATCTCCAGGTCGAGGAAGGCGAGATCCACGCACTGGTAGGTGAAAACGGTGCCGGTAAATCTACATTGATGAATGTATTAAGTGGTATTTATCCGTACGGTTCGTATGAAGGAAATATTATTTATGATGGTGAGATCTGTAAGTTTAACACTATCAAGGACAGTGAACATAAAGGAATTGTAATCATCCACCAGGAACTTGCTCTGATCCCGTATATGACCATCGGGGAGAACATGTATCTGGGTAATGAAAGAGGCAAAAGCTTTTCCATCAACTGGAATGAAACTTATGGAGAAGCAGATAAATATTTGAAAATAGTAGGACTGGAGGAATCCTCCAGAACTTTGATCAAGGATATTGGTGTAGGTAAACAGCAGCTGGTTGAGATCGCAAAGGCACTTGCAAAGAATGCAAAGCTGCTCATTCTGGATGAGCCTACCGCATCACTGAATGAAGATGATTCCAAAGCTCTTCTGGATCTTCTTCTGAAATTCAAGAAGCAGGGAATGACGTCTATCATCATTTCCCATAAATTAAATGAAATCTCCTATGTAGCAGATAAGATCACAGTTATCCGAGATGGATCTACCATTGAAACACTGGATAAAAAGAAAGACGATTTTTCTGAGCAGAGGATCATTCAGGGAATGGTTGGACGTGAGATGACAGACAGGTTCCCGAAACGTCCAAATGTAAAGATCGGCGATGTTTCCATGGAGGTTAAAAACTGGAATGTTTATCATCCGCTGTATACAGAACGTAAGGTGGTAAATAACGTATCCTTTAAAGTACATAAAGGTGAGGTTGTCGGTATTTCAGGACTGATGGGAGCCGGACGTACAGAACTGGCTATGAGTATTTTTGGCAAGAGCTATGGAACTAAAATTTCCGGACAGGTGTTCATGAACGGAAAAGAAGTGAAGCTGAATACAGTTCAGGAGGCTATTGACAACAAGCTCGCCTATGTTACAGAGGATCGAAAAGGAAACGGACTGATCCTTTCCAAGTCCATAAAGATGAACACTACACTTGCAAACATGTCGGGCATCAGTAATGGAAAAGTGATCGATACGGACAAAGAATACGCAGTTGCTGAGGAATACAGGAAGAAACTGAAAACCAAGTGCCCGACAGTTGAGCAGAATGTCGGAAACCTGAGCGGTGGTAATCAGCAGAAGGTTCTTCTTGCAAAATGGATGTTTGCAGAGCCGGATATTCTGATTTTGGATGAACCTACAAGGGGTATTGATGTAGGTGCCAAATATGAAATCTACTGTATCATCAATGACCTGGTCGCAGCAGGAAAATCTGTGATCATGATCTCTTCTGAGCTTCCGGAAGTGCTTGGAATGTCAGACAGAATCTATATCATGAACGAGGGCAGATTCGTAGGAGAGGTAAGTGGTGAGGAAGCTACATCTGAGCTGATCATGTCCAGGATCGTGAAGTCAGGTAAAGGAGAGTAAGAAGATGGAGAAAAAGATTAGTTTTTCAGAAATATTAAAAAAATATACCATGGTCATTGTTCTGGTATTTGTTGTGATCATGTTTTCTGTGAACACAAAGGGCGTTATGCTTCTTCCGCAGAATGTAAATAACCTGGTAGCCCAGAATGCATATGTATTTATTCTTGCAACCGGTATGCTGTTCTGTATTTTAACAGGTGGTAACATCGATCTGTCAGTTGGTTCTGTTGTATGCTTTGTTGCTGCTGTCGGTGGTAAGATGATGGTTCTCAACAGTATGAACCCGTATCTCACTATGATTGTGATGCTTCTTGTGGGTATTGCCATTGGTGCATGGCAGGGATTCTGGATCGCTTATGTACGAATTCCTCCATTTATTGTTACTCTGGCAGGTATGCTTGCTTTTCGTGGCCTTTCCAACGTAGTTCTGGAAGGACAGACCCTGGCTCCGATGCCGGATGCTTATCTGGCTCTGTTCAATAACTATATTCCGGACTTCCTTGGTGGAGGTGAAGGATTTAACAGAACATGTTTCGTAGTTGGCATTATTGTCTGCATCGTCTATGTTGCACTTGTTATGAAAAACCGTGCAGACCGTGCAAAAAAAGGCTACAGTGTTGAGTCTTTCGGTGGTGTTGCAGTGAAGATGGTTCTGATCTGTGTAGTTGTTCTTGCATTCATGTTCAGACTTGCTCAGTACAAAGGTATCCCGAATTCCCTTCTCTGGGTTGCAGTGATCATCGCAATCTATACATACATTGCTTCCAAGACTACAACAGGTCGTTATTTTTATGCAGTTGGCGGTAATGAGAAGGCAACAAAGCTTTCCGGTATTGATACAAACAAGGTTTATTTCCTTGCTTACCTGAACATGGGCCTTCTGGCAGCTATTGCAGGTATGGTGACAATGGCCAGACTGAACTCATCCAACCCACAGGCAGGTACAAACTTCGAGATGGATGCGATCGGTGCATGTTTCATCGGTGGTGCTTCTGCTTATGGCGGTACCGGTACAGTTCCCGGTGTTATCATTGGTGCCCTCCTTATGGGTGTTCTGAACCTTGGTATGAGTATCATGGGTATTGACCAGAATATCCAGAAGGTTGTCAAAGGTATGGTTCTTCTTGCAGCCGTTATCTTTGATGTTGTAAGTAAGAGAAAATCCTTTATCGTAAAATAATAAAAATGAATGAAGTTTAGCAGCAGGCTTTCGGAAAGATTTGAAGTCTGCTGCTTTTTTGCATAGGAAAATTGTTCCGCAACAGGATTCTTTTTTTG
>ENA-OQCO01000689-OQCO01000689.1-human-gut-metagenome-genome-assembly--contig:-NODE-689-length-17182-cov-1.521255_pt1 | contig 17182 bp, 15 predicted proteins | sample MGYA00242500_ERZ504582 | MGnify/ENA primary metagenome ERZ504582 (study PRJEB26092, sample SAMD00036346) | human gut metagenome | host: Homo sapiens | study: EMG produced TPA metagenomics assembly of...
CCCATAACAAGCTGCTTTTCTTCTTCATTCATTCCTAAGAAATACATTGAGAGTCCGTACACAACTGTATAGACAATTGCAAATACTCCCAGTTTAACAAGTCCCGTAATATTGGCAAATTTCATAATGAAAAATCCGACTACACAAGGTGCAATCAATGCCGGGATAAACTTTGCAATCTCTTTCCAAAAATAAATCATGTTCATTCCAATTCGGGCATGATAATACCAGTTCATGAAGATGGCATTGCCCGCAATAAGAGAAATAGCTGTCCCAAGCGCAGCACCAGCTGGTCCCATAAGTTTAATCAGTGGAATGCTGATAAATACGTTGGCAATCGCAATTGCCAAATAGACAACTGCCCTTGCCTTATGCATATTCTTGGCTCTTTGAATCTCAATTCCAAGGTTTTGTATCAGAGGAACTGTAACTGGGACAATTAACAAAAGCGCAACTATATATGAGGCCCCATATTCAGGTCCAGCCCATATTTTCACAAACGGAACGCCAAAAAATACAAATCCCGATAGAATCAGCCCTAAAACCATAAACTGAATACGTCCAACCTTAGTAAAAAGTCTTGTCAGTTGTGCATCATCATTTGATTCAGCTACTATGCGGTTAACCTTGGGAACAAAAACATTTGAAATAGACGACGAAAACTGAAGATACAATGTGTTGATTTGTCCTCCAACACCGTATACAGCAACCGCCGTTGTTCCTGCTAATCTTCCTAACAAGAATTTATCAACACTCCAGTTGATCTGATCGATAATCTGATTTAAAAAAATGAAGAAAGTAAATACCCACATTTCTTTCAACAATCCAATTTGAAGCCCGCGGAACTCAAAGCATATATGTAATTTCTTAAAGCAGTAGAACATATTGGATAGCAATACTGCAAAGGTCAGAAATGTTGTAACGGAAACCATACCAATCGAGCCGTACCCCATAATAAGCAACGGTAGCGTCAAAAATGGGCTGAACAAATTCTGAAGAAGAATCAGCAACTTTTGAAATAGAAATTTTTCATGAGCAGTAATCGAACAGTTAAATACACTGTTCGGGAATGTCATTGCAAGATTAATAATAAGGAGTCCCATTAATATTCTTGCTGTTTCATATTCGCTATCTGTAAGTCCTGTGCCAAAAATGCCACGGATATTTCCAATCATCACAATTCCACAAAGAATGCAAATCACAGAAATCGAACAGAAAATGATCATGAACATACCGTTCAGCTTTGCAACTCCATCTTCGTCCTTTTGTGCTTTATATCTTGAATAGAAACGTAAATAGGAACTACCAAATCCTAGGCTTAATAAGCTCAAATAAGAAACAACTGAATATACAAGTTGGTACAGTCCATATTCACTTTGTCCCAAAAGGTGAAGCATAATTGGAGTGTATACGAGATTTACCAGTATCTTAATTATTTCCCCGGCATAAGATAAAATCACTCCCGCCTTACGCTGATTAATTGTCATATCCTTTTTCCTCAACTAAACATCTTTCTAAATATTCTCTAAAGATTGCTCTCTCATCACGCAATTTTTCAAATATTCCTTCAAAATTAATTTCAAAAGGCGCCGAAGTATCCAATTGGCTAAAACTTCTTGAACGAATCCCCAACTTGCAGTACAGTGTTTGGAACCTACTATTCATATTAAGAGAAGTGCCTCCGCGGTTGCTAACAACGAACGGCTTACGATGTAAAATAGAAAATATTATACCGTGATATGAATCGGTAAAAACGATTTTTGCATTATGGATTAAATATATAAAAGCATCAGGTCCCAGCGTTAGATATTTTTTTTCCTTCATTAAATTAACCATTTTTAATTTATGCGTACTACAAAATGATTTGATTTTTTCATTTTCCTGATTACTTCCCAACATATAAATCAATGCATAATCATCCTGCAACTCAATGTCAGGTTTTTTTCATATTTATCCCAAAAATCCGCATCAAACATGAGCGTTGGATCTATTAACGTCTCCACTTTTTTCCCGGACAGCATTGAAATCAACTGAGAGCCTGTATACTCTCTCGATGATAAATAACGAAACCCCGTTAAATATTTCTTGTACAATTCGACCTTGTTAGTCGGCACCTCTTCCGCAGCAATACTAGGCGAGAGTGCAATTCGCTTATCTGGTGACGCAAATTGTAAGAACAATGTACTATTTACATCTTCAGAGTACGGTGACCATATTTGATCACTCCCTGCAATATAATAATCAAAGTCCTTTTCAGGAAAAGATGACGCAGTTTTTTCTGCAATAGGTATATCATAGTAGCGTATGTATTTTTCATCAAACCGCAAAAAGTTTTGATGACGCTTTAATAAACAGCAATAGTTTCCACTTAATAATTGTTTCACATTTTTCTTAATATTAAATCCTATTGGATACTCTAATGGAGTCTGTTTTATAGTATAAACATCTTCAAAATAACTATGCAAGATTTCTTGCACTGCAAGATTTTGTAATCGCTGTCCATAATTATCTCCATAAGTAAATGTTAAAATTGCTACTTTCATTCAACAATCACCTTCTTTACACTTCAAACAACACAATGTATAAAAGAATGCCAAAATACATGTACTAGAAAATTCTGTTACTAGTTGCGTATATGTCATTAGTATTAAAAATAAAACTACCATAACTGTTGCAAGAAGATTTGACTTTATATTATCCATTGTAATAAAATAAATCATAAGCAATATCAATGCAACAAACACTATACCACCAAGCATCAAGAAAACGCTCAAGTCATTTTGTCCAAAATGGTAAAATCCAAAAGCACCATTTTGACGCCATGTATAATTACCTAATCCATAGCCTAACATGTGATGGATTGGATCTCCTAATATGTAGACGACAGCTCCTATTCTTTCTGCACTTCCAGTTGCTTTTGCTCCCAAGTCAAGTCCTTCTGTAATTCTCGTCATAATAGACGTTAGAATTTTATTGGTAGCTTCAATTCTAATTAAAACATTGTAGACAACACAAATACTAGCAATTGCAAATATTATATATTTTGCAATTCCTTTTATTTTATCAACAGTTGTCTGGCTCACTCCCCTATAAACATCATACAGTTTATAGATTGCAACAAACAAAGCGATTAGTAGAAAGCAAGTCTTGTTGTCATTTTTTGTAGATATCCAAAGCATGAAAGCAAGCACAATTATATTATATACGCCAAATGCAACCCGATAATTTTTGTTTTTAATTTTCCCATATATATCAATATTTAAAACCGTCATAAACGCGGTATACAGTCCTAGTAATGGCGTTCCATTATAACCAAGAAGTCCACAAATTAGGTCTTCCTTCATAGGATTGACAACACCGTCTGGATGCTTTCCTGCCAAAGCTAGATTTCCTCCGAGTTCTATCATAAGAGCTGGAATATTAACAAAATAATATACATTAAAGAGCCATGCACATTTATAAAAGAACCGTGACAATGTTTCTTTTCGATTGCCAATCAAATAGCCGACAAATACAAACACACAAAGTGATGGAAAAAACAATTTGAAATTCTGCATACCAACAGAAGTGTTATTATAGGCACTATACCAAAAATACACTAATGTTATTAGAAACCAAAAAAATCCCTTTGCAATCTTTCGATATCCCCTAATTCGTGAAATAAATTGAAATAGAAGTAAAAGCAAAAAAATATACGAATATCTCCTTGTAAGGTTCAGCCATCTTATGCCCATAACTTGGACAATCAACATCAAATAGAGTACTTTTTCTAATAAATCTTGTTTTCCTATTTTTAATCTAAATCGCATCTTCTACCCCTCTACTTATTCATCGCTTAGTGCTGAAAATATATGAATTTTCCCACAATATATAGAACAGGGTTTTTAAATACATTATTTTTGTTTTCTTTTAATAAGTTTCTTTCATCAAAAATAAAATCAGATATATCCGGATTCATCCGCATATCAATAATTTTTTTTCCTGTTCGCTGATACTCGTCAACATCTTTTCGGGATTGACCACTTTTGATCCACTCAATACATTTATCTATATCTTCAAAAACAATCCCATTCTTATTGAATAAAGTCATTGCTGCAATATTCCCGCTATTAGGATTAGTTATTACAAAACAGCCTGCAGATGTTGCCTCAAAATATGTATAGCTATATGTTTCTTGACATTTTGACCATTGAAAAACAATATCGATGTTTAAATCTGCAAGCTGTTCCTGCATTGTCTTCGAGGTCTTTTCTCGATAATCAACACGAATTGTCTTTACATCATCATCCTTGTGATATATATTAGAATTTCCCAGATAATAAAATTCATATTGTTCCTTTGATGCTGCATTGACTAGTCTATTCCATTCTGCAAAACCTTTGTGATTGGCCGGCTGACCCATATATGCAATCCGAAGTTTTTTCGCTTTGTTTTTAATCTCGCAATGCTTCCATCCATATATAAGGTGAGAGCGAACAGTGCACCTTACATGAATGTCAAAAACTCTTTTTAAGTTTTCTAGCGTATTCATTGATGGACAAATAAACATATCCAAATTTGATCTTATATCGCAAAAAAAATCAGCAGAGCTTTTATAATTTTTAATTGCCTTATCAAGATAATTGCAATTTCCACAATTTGTCTCACATGGAATTACAATTTTCTTATCGCAGGCAGTTCCAGACTTGCTGCTCCAAAAAACATAAGGACAAACCGATGTAAAATCATGTACAATATATCGAATCGGAAGATTTAATCTATTTAATTGAGTCCCAAGTGTTTGTTTTTCAAAATAGTTCATCTGATTGATTATAACGCCTTGGAAAGCAACGGAATATTTATAGGATATACTATTGAGCACTTTTTCAAGTTTGCATAATTCGAATGTTCCATAGTAACATTCGTTTAAATTAATAGAAACAAATTCTATATTCTTACTTTTAACGATTCTTTTTGCAATGCGATTCAACCTTCTAAGTGGATAAACTTGTACTACAAAATATCCTTTTAATAGCAGCCTTCCCACAATTTCAGATAGAAATTTTTCTGTTCCACCTGTTTCACGCGTATAATCCGAATTGGAAAAGAAAACTATTCCTTGTTTAACACCTTTTGTCATTCAGCTTTTCTTCCTTTTCTTTTTTCTTCATTATGAACAAATACACGTCCATAAAGCACTCCATTTATTTTGATACAGTCGAAATTTTAAGACATATATAAAACGATCAATCTTACGTTTTTTTTCAAAAGAAACAGCACCATCTATTAGTTCCTGATAATCAGTTCCAATCGCATCAATACAACTACAACATGCTAATTGTCTTATTCGTTGATATAATCCACTTCGGGTAATTTCCATCTGTCTTCCCGAAATAACTCTACTACAGATTTCTCGAATTCTTGAAGAACGAGTTATATGCTTTGCTCCAAGCGTATTGGTCCCATGCTGACGGTATAATGCTAACGGCTCATCTAGATATTCGATTTTTCCGATAACACTTGCTATTAACATTACCCACCAATCATGCATAATTATATTATTTGTATCCTCAACCACTGATGCCTTCGCTAACGTGTTATTGATAATCATTGTACATCCCGCTGCATACCCTTTCATAACAGCACGATCTATTGTGATTTCATCAACTGATAGAGCATTATACTTTATAAAAGACGAAGCAATCTCTTTTAGATTTTCGTCAACGACCTTCATATCACAATATACGAGCGCTGACACGGCTGGATTATCACTTTCCAGTTTTTTTATTGCTTCCACCGATTTTTCAATCTTGTTCGGTAACCAAACATCATCCTGATCACAAAACATACAATACTTAAATTGGACTCCAATTTTCTTCAACATATAAAGAAAATTACTTTTGGCACCACCACACGTTCCTGATTTAAGTCTTATGAAATTATCGTTGACTTTGCAGAATTCATCTATGATTTTGCAAGTCGAATCCGTTGAGCCATCGTCGTGTATATAGCAAACAAACTCACTATAGGTTTGATTCTTTATTGACTCCAACATCTCTAAGACATACTTTTCACCATTGTATGTCGCCATAAGCACACAAACTTTACTGTCCATTTTTCCCCCTTATAGTAAATTCAGAAGTACGCGGATTCTATATGAACGCACAGCATTCTTGTCCATGCCTTTCATCTCACCGATCTCCATAATTTTCCATTTACCGATAATGCTTTTTTTGTAGTTACTCATATACATTAAATAATCCATGTCGTCTCTCTGAATCTGCTTTTCACTGGCAATTAACTCTTCCGCTACAATTGACATAGAGTGCTTACTGCTATTTTTCCAATTCCATAATACAGTTTTTAGTTTTTGAACGCCGGTTTTATTGTTCTTTGCCACAACATTATTAGAATGAACTCGATATCCAAAATGAGGCTCCATATCCCAGTAAATTGAGCCTTCGCAGTTTGCATACAACATAACAATCAAATCATGCATAGGAATGCAACTTATGTTTGCAGTCCTAATACGTTGGCACAATGTATCAGAAAAAATCATAGAACATCCTTGAGTACAACCCGAGACAAACAATTTCCGAATAGTCATATTAGGTGTTCTGTTAGTTCGACATTCTTTAATAACTGTGCCGTTCTCATCTATGATGCGGCAGTTACAAGCATACAAATACGTATTACCCTTAAGGTGCTCAATTCCCTTTTCGATTTTATTAGCATCCCAAATGTCATCCTGATCGCAAAAAGCATAATAGTCGGCTTGAATTTCAGGATTCATCAATAACATCCAGAAACTCATTGCCGGACCTGCATTTTTTTCTTTATATAAAACTATCTTTATTTTCTTCTTCCAATTTTCAATGATATCAAAAGTATTATCTGTACTACCATCATCTCTGATGTAAACTGTCATTTCGTCAGCAACTGTCTGATTTGCTAGACTTTCCAACTGCTTATCCAAAAAAAGGTGTCCATTATATGTTGACATTAAAACCGCAATTCTCATAAGACCTCCGTAAAACCAAAATTCATTTTACAGTGTGTTCAGAATTTCGGTTATATCTATATATTTACTTTTTCCAAAAGGCTCATATGATGCCATTATCACATTATTCTTTGGGAACTGATGAATGATTGTATATCTTCCATCTTCATTCGGCCAATGTTTACATGTGAAAAATAATTTATTTTTGAATGGAAACGACATAAACTTTTCTACTTCAGTTTCTGTACAGCCATTTTGATCATTAAATTTGACAAGTATCTTATTCCAATTAATTCTGTTAATACGGCGTTCCCATTTATCTCTAGCTTCTTGTTCACTGTGATAATGCAGAAAGAAAATTTCTATTGTATTCTTTCCATTAGATAGCACACCAACTGGATAATGTCCAAATCTTTTATCACCGGATACTTCCGTCATTTCTTTCCACCGAGATTCTTCTGGTTTAATAAAGACAAGCTTACCACCAATATAGCCTTTTAAATCAGACAAAAATTCAATGTAATCTTTTGCGATAAAAAACATACCAACTGTCGGTGAGCCTTTCGGCAAATCATATGCTTCATATACAGTCCCACCCCAGCAGTTATTGGATATTATTGTGAAATCCTTTGTTTTTAAGTATGTGCTTCTCTTTTTGCAGGTAAGTGGGATATATATTTTGTTTCTAAATTTAAGTCTTACCCCTTCGATTGATGGCATTACTATTTGTCACCTCTTTCAAAATACTGCTGCAACTTCTGAGCATTTTCTTGCAAATCATACCCTATTTCTTTCGCTGCTGAAATTGCTTTTTCAGAAGCATCTACTCGATTATTCGATATGGTTCTACTTTCCAAAATGGCATTTTTCCAGTTCTCAGCACTATCAATTGGCAAAAATCTCACTGTATCCGTAAACACACATTCTTTGGTGATTTTATCTGACAAGATACAAGGCAATCCCATCATTTGCCATTCAACAGCAACCAATGGAAGTCCTTCATGCAAAGACGGAAGAAGCATTAAGTCCATAGCCTGTAACATATCTGGAACATTTTGAATCGATCCTGTAAATACTATGTACTGACTCAATCCTCTATCATTAGCCATTTGCATAATACTTTTACGAGTCGTTCCATCGCCCATCAGGTATAGTTTTAAATTGCGTTCTACTTTTAATAGCCGATCCAAAACGTCCAACAAAAAGACCTGATTTTTCTGCGCATTAAAGTTTCCCACATGGCCAAGAACTAGCGTTTGGGCTGAAAGGCCCAATTTTTCTCTCATATAATCTCTTTTTTCAGAACAAAAAGCATATACTTTTGTATTTCTTCCATTTTTTATAATGTCAAAAGGTCGATTTCCATAAAGCCATTGGCCTGCTTCGTATCCACATGCCAATGCAACAGTATAATTTCTATAAAATATTGGCCGCAACAATTTATCTGCCATCTTATGGTCGCATGTGGTATTATGCGAGTGTACTACACGGATTTTACATCCGCACATTCTCGCTATGATAAGTTCTATGCTTAAAATCGCACTACTTCCATGGAGATAAACCGCATCATACTTTTCTTCTTTCATAAGTTTTACTAATGCAGTTATATACTGGACAACACTAATTTTTCTCGAAGGGAGGCACTTAATATTTACGCCAATATTTTGAAACTCAGAGATTAATTGATAACTATAATCTCCAGAAGCAATCATATCTAACTGAAATTTTTTCTTATCAAACAGAGCATAATTATCCAAGATAACTGTGGATATACCTTCCTTTTTTCCTAGACCGGAAGTTGATAATGTAAGTATCTTAATTTTCTTCACTTATGCTCCCCCTCGTTGTATATGATTTATTTTTTCTGCGGCAATGTTAGCCAACTGCCCATTATTTCATCCCATTTTGAAGGTTTGAACGGCATAAACCCACTAAAATGGTAAAAAGTAAGTTCCCCAAAATAAAGGTGTCCATCAACTTCATAAAAGTCGACTCTAACATGCGGAAAATCTTTAGATAGCACCTTGGAAAACTCTATCATTTTCTCGAATGTTACAGGCTTTCTTAGTGGAGCCTCGGCATTTGGATATTTTTGCACAATATTCAAATGATTAAACTCTAAATCATAATAATCAAATTTCGTTGCATTTTTGATTCTATCAGATGCAACAAACATAAGTTTCGGCTGACCATTAAAGCAAAAAAACTTATAATCACGCAATTCACCATCCACATGGTCTTCAAGATATGGTTCTGCAATGATTCGCGGCTCAACATTTTTATATGGCCACTCTCGACCAATATAATAAAAGTTCTGTTTAAGCGCTGCTTCAATTTTTTCTTTTGCCTTTTGAATGTCGAGCGTACTTTTATCTTTTACGATTACAAGTCCTTCTGAATCATGTGTACACTTCAATACAAACTGATTTGAACCATAATGGCTTCCGGGTTATTCTCAATCACCAGTTTGATGACCGCTTCGACTGCGCTTGTGTCAAAGAAATTCTTCTTACTATCGTAATTTGTAGGTGCAGCAATGACTACAAAATCCGCATCGGAGTATGCTTCCTTTGCATCCAAAGTTGCGGTCAGATCCAGTTCTTTTTCTGCCAGATATTTTTCGATATAGTCATCCTGAATAGGAGACTTCCGGTTGTTAATCAGCTCAACCTTTTCCGGGATAATATCCACAGCCGTAACATGATGGTGCTGGCTCAGCAGCGTAGCAATGGAAAGGCCAACATAGCCGGTACCGGCCACAGCAATTTTCAAATCTTTAAATTCTCTCATTTTTCTATCCTCTAATTATTTATAAAACTCTGCATACCACTCAGCGAACTTCCGCAGACCAGTTCTCAAATCAGTACTAGGCTTGTATCCGAAGTCACGCTCCAGTGCGCTAGTATCTGCATAGGTCACAGGCACATCACCCGGCTGCATCGGAACCAGTTCCTTGTGTGCCTCGAAGTCATAATCTTCCGGCAGAACTTTCGCTCTTACTAACTCCTCACTCAGAATCTGCACGAAGTCCAGCAGATTCTCCGGGTTCTGATTACCGATGTTGTAAACTGCATACGGCGGAATCGGCAGCCCGTCTTCACCATTTTTCTTGTCCGGTGCTTTCTTCATCACTCGGACAACGCCCTCCACGATGTCATCCACATAAGTAAAGTCACGCTTGCAGTTGCCATAGTTGAAGATCTTAATGGTTTCACCCTTTACCAGCTTGTTGGTAAAGCCGAAGTAGGCCATGTCAGGACGGCCAGCAGGACCATACACGGTGAAGAAGCGCAGACCAGTGGAAGGAATGTTGTAGAGTTTGGAGTATGCGTGTGCCATCAGCTCATTAGATTTCTTAGTGGCTGCATACAAAGACACAGGATTATCTACCTTGTCATCCGTGCTGTACGGAACCTTCTTGTTGGAACCGTAGACGGAGGAAGAAGAAGCATAAACCAAATGCTCTAGACTCTCGCAATGGCGGCATGCTTCAAGGATATTGAAAAAGCCGACCAAGTTAGATTCCACATAAGCATCCGGGTTGGTGATGGAGTAACGCACACCAGCCTGTGCAGCAAGGTTGACGACCACAGACGGCTTGTACTTCTCGAACAGCTCCGTGATCAGCTCCTTGTCGGCGATGTTGCCTTTGACAAAGGTAAATGTGGAATACTTGGCCAGCTCGTTCAGGCGGAACTCTTTGAGTGCCACGTCGTAGTAAGCATTCATGTTGTCGATGCCGATGACCGTAGCAGAAGGAGCCTCCTGATAAATTCGTTTCACAAGGTTGGAGCCTATGAAACCGGCTACACCTGTGACTAAAATCGTTTTATTATCTAAAGTAACTGTGCTCATATGTATTCCTCCATTTTTGTTAACTTCCTAATCTATGTACACATCTGCTCTTCACAGATGGTATTTCTTTTTCCTCTTACCGTTCACACAGCTAAGTGTTTTCTTATGCTGTCGTATCCAATTACTCCAGCAATCAAATCTTTTCTCGATATTTCGTCTATTTTCCTACATATCTTTATCCAGACAGGTTCACTCAACAAAATCAGTTGCATCTTTCACTACTTTTCACTGGCGTATATTTATGCAGAAATGCTTATATCTGTATGTATATTCATCTCCACCATAGACCATCAGACCTCAACTGATTTTGTTGAGTACACTCGTCTCTACGCTGCTATAACCGAAGTGTTGTTTTATACAGTCGACACCCGTATAACCTGCTATGACATTTTTTCTAAACGCTCTTTCAAACATCATGCCCATTACTACTGCAACGTGAAACATTCCAGTAACAATAGGCACGAATCTTCTTTATTTTTTCAGCTCTAATCCAGCCACAAAACCATCCCAGTTTTACTCATCTGTCAATGATTTCATAACTTCGAATACCCCACCCGAAGGGCAGTTCTTGGCGACGCCTTCGCAGGGCCGTCTGGCGGTATTCAGCCTTTAGAGGGTCGTCGATGGCGGCCTTCTTTCTACTGATTGCTCAGAATCTATATAAGGGCATTTCTGCCGCTTATGTCTTGATAAATCCGTTTTTGCGGAATGTTTCCCTGCTTCGAAGTCCTAAGTTTCGGGCTTCGTTCAGGTAACGATTTAGCTGGTGTCCGTTTTTACAGATGAAGATTTTTCCGGAACGAGTTCCTTCTGCACCGCAGATGGAACATATTTTGCCGGTTCCTTCTGCGCGGAGTTCCAGAACCAGGATTCCTTCTGCCCAGGCCTTGTACATGAGATAAGTACGGATTCTGGTGCTCAGATGAAAGGGTGAGTAATTTCCACTCTGGTACATGGCCATCCTGGAAAAATCTTTTCCATATACAGGAAGCACTATCAGATCTGCATTTTGTTCTTTACAAAAATCCACGATTTCACGGCTTGCTTTGTGAGCAAAATGCTCGTTCAAATGTTTCAGATACATATAATGTTTCTGATCTGCATGAGGAACATTATCGTTTTCTGTGAATTTCTGAGATTTCTCAAGCTTTTTCAGAGCCTGTTCTGCCCGATAGCGGTATGTGTTTCCACCTCTGCTGGCTTTTGCTGCCAGTTGCTTTCCCTGGACATCCTGTATGCTGCACATGGCAAAAATATCTGTATTTGTAAACTGCACACTACATATCCTGCTGCCTGTCTGTACGCGTTCTTTGGCTGTGCGTGCATCGGAATTTTCCTGTTTTACAGGAACATGAAGCATAAGGAGTTTTCCATTGTGACTGAGAGATGGTGACAGCACTGTGCCATTTACCGGAAAAGGACGCCCTTCCAATTGGCTGGAAATCCATTTCCATTTCTTTCCATCCCAGAGTTTCAGCTTTATAGATGTATCAGAAATATCTCTGTACATTCCTTTGAAAAAAGTAAGAGAAGCATCGATCTTTTCCGGAAAAACGATTTCTTTTTTCTGGTTTTCTCCAACTACAGCTGCGGATTTCACAGCAATTCCAGCTTTATTCATCGCGGATCTGCGGAAGTATACAGGCAGCTTACCGTGAGGTGGTGTATAGAGGGGTACTCTTCCATCCCGGCCTGATACTGTCAACAGTTCCAGTTCTCTCTGAATTGAAAGGAGGTTTTCTTTCCAGATATCTTGTCTTGTCTGGAGTATTTCGTAATAAAAATCCACTGTTTCCTGATACAGCTGCTCTGTTTTTGCAAGCATATCCTGCTCCGGACAAAAGAGACGCATGCGCCATGTTTTAATACTGTATCCTGTTTTCATGACATCTCTTCCTTTGCTTTTTTTCTTGAAGCTCGCCAGCAAGAAAATAAATTTAATAACTTATCTAATATTTCTATTTTTCGGTTGTCGCAATATATCCTCATAAGCGACAGGCATACGACTAACCTTGAATAAGGATATCACGCATCTTATACCTTGTCAAGACGAGCAAATGCCGCAAAATCTACCAAAAGTGTAACTTTTGAATCATATTTCTAAATAAATATTGTCAATAAACCAGTCAAATCTTAGAATTTCTATAAAAAACGATCTTTTGTTTATCGTGTTAGTACCATTAGTGGTCACTAAAAATGGTCAAATCTAATATTCAAAATTCCTTATAAAATAAGTCTATAAAAGAATTTCTATTTTTCTAATCGCAGTCTATTAGTGGTCAGATTTTTAAATTCCAACATTCCCAAACAGCTAATCAAAAGCATTTCAAGAGATTTTGTCGCTTATGAGGATATTAAGCGACTTTTTTTATATAAATGTCCAAAAGCGTCTCAGACAAAATCCGAGACGCTTTTTATATTGCAAATTTATATTTTATTCTACTGTAACACTCTTGGCCAGATTTCGCGGCTTATCTACGTCCAGTCCTTTGGCTACACTTACGTAGTAACCGAGGAGCTGAAGCGGAATGACTGCAAGGGATGTGGCAAAGTGTGGATCTGTTTTTGGGATGTATACTGTGAAGTCTGCTGTGTCTTCGGTGTTATAATTGCCAAATGTTGTCAGACCCATAAGATATGCTCCACGGCTCTTGCATTCTACCATGTTGCTGATCGTTTTTTCATAGAGGTCTGGCTGAGTCAGCACACCGATCACAAGGGTTCCATCCTCAATCAGGGAAATGGTTCCATGTTTCAGTTCTCCTGCTGCATAGGCTTCAGAATGGATATAGCTGATTTCTTTCATCTTCAGGCTGCCTTCCAGACTGATCGCATAATCTATTCCTCTTCCTACAAAGAAAGCATCTTTTACATTGGCCTGTTTGGCTGCAAACCACTGGATTCGTTCTTTGTCCTCCAGAATCTTGTGAATCTTATCCGGGAGTGTCTGAAGTTCGGTGATATAATTATCATATGCTTCTTCTGTGATAGTTCCGCGTACTTTTGCAAACTGAATCGCCAGTGCATAAGAGGCAATCAGCTGTGTACTGTATGCTTTGGTTGTTGCCACGGAAATCTCCGGTCCTGCCAGTGTATAGAACACATTATCTGCTTCACGGGCAATGGATGAGCCTACTACATTGACAATTCCCAGTGTGAGGATGCCTTTTTCCTTACATTTACGAAGTGCTGCAAGGCTATCTGCTGTCTCACCGGACTGACTGACGATCACTGCAAGACTGTTGGTGTTGAGAGCCATTTTGCGGTAGCGGAATTCAGATGCAAGCTCGACTCTTACCGGGATCTGGGCAAGGTCTTCCAATACATACTGAGCAGCCATTCCTACATGGTAAGCAGAACCGCAGGCAATGATGTATATCTGCTGGATCTTCTGAATGGTTTCTTCCCCCATGCCAACTTCTGTCAGATCGATCTTTCCATCTTTAAGTACGGAGTTCAGAGTATCCATTACTGCTTTCGGCTGTTCGTGGATCTCTTTCATCATGAAATGCTCATATCCCGCTTTCTCTGCTGCTTCTGCATCCCATTCGATGGTCTCAGTTCTTTCTCGATCTCATCTCCATCCAGATTGTAGAATGTGATCTCGCCTTTTTTCACCCGCGCCATCTCCAGATTGCCGATATAATATACATTTCGGGTATATTTCAGAATCGCCGGTACATCAGATGCTACAAATGCCTCTCCATCTGCAACACCAAGAATCATAGGACTGTCTTTTCTGGCAACATAAATCTCTCCCGGATAATCCTTGAACATAATAGCAAGTGCGTAGGAACCGCGGATGCGAACCATTGAATGTGTAATAGCATCCACCGGTGTCCCTTCATATTTCTTATAATAGTAATCGATCAGTTTGACTGCTACTTCTGTGTCTGTTTCGGAATAGAAGGTATAACCTTTGTGTGTAAGTTTGTTTTTCAGTTCCTGATAATTCTCAATGATTCCATTGTGTACTGCTACAACGTTTCCATCGTCTGTCATATGAGGATGTGCATTGTTCTCAGATGGCTCACCATGAGTCGCCCATCTGGTATGACCAATTCCGCAGGTTCCTAATACGGATTCTCCGTTGTTTGTTTTTTCAGCGAGAACTTTTAATCTTCCCTTGGCTTTCAGAACTTCTGTTTCGCCATCGCCGTTTCGTACTGCGATTCCTGCTGAATCATATCCTCTGTATTCCAGTTTTGAAAGTCCATCTAAAAGGATCGGAGCAGCCTGGTGCTTACCTGTAAATCCTACAATTCCACACATATTGATTCTGTCCTTTCTTTCTATAAAAAAGTATTCTTCACAAAAATCCGGACTGCTACATTATATGCAACAGCCCGGTCGTAAGTTTCTGTTATTGCATGATAACCGTGTATAGTATAGCACGGGTTAGTTGTGATTGGCAATATTGTTTTTAGGCGCAATTATTCTCTTCTAATCATTGATTTCTATTTCATTATGTGGAAGATTTACACCTGTGAACAGTAAAGGTGGAAGATGTTTCGGTGTTTTCAGGTTCCTTATATAGTTTTCATCACCACTACTATATTCTTTTAGTATTTCATCAATCATTTGCTGTATCGTATGATCATCATTGAAATCATTTCTTAATTTTTTTAATATACCTAAAATCCACATCTGAATATTGTCGCCTTTTTTAGATGACAATGGTACACCTATTCTCCCGTTCAGAATTTCGTCTTTAAATGAGTTTATTGAACAAGTTGAAATTACTTCACCCGGTCCAAACACTCTATGACAAGTACGATATAGTTGCCCATTTAAATTTTGCAAACAGTTGAATTTAAAACTATAGTCCCTTGTCTTAGGAAGTCTTTTCTTATTTTCGATTATCCCATTTATACTTTTATATATATTTGGATTTTTGTAGTTCAACAATTCGGGGATTACATATAACATGTCTATTTCATTATTGTAATTATCTCTATAAAATATTCCATATGATGCTATACTCTTAAACAGATTTTGAGAATTAAGTATATTAAACGGAATACCATAATTACTCCATACCAATATTGGTTTATATTTCAAAAGCTCCCACTGATACAAATTCATACGCACATCCAGAAAATTTTTATACGGTATTGGCTTATATTTTGCCTGCATAATACTCATTTTTAATAATCCTGTCCATTTATCATATGTAAGAATGAGCAAATCTCCCAACTCTACCTTTTTTATTATCGGTTTAGAACCAGGAAGCATAGCAAACCTTTTCGGATCCAATTGATACTTTACATACATCTTTGCATGTGCCTCTTTCACAAAAACACTATGACTTGTTTGAGTATTTAATGCCCCTGCCATCTGCCTGAACAAAAAGACTTCATTTACTTTCTGATTTGTATTTTTTGCTGCATTATTAATATACTTTTTCAAACACGTTCCCCCTTCATTTATTCTGTACTTTTGCAGCTTTTCTGTTGTTTTTTAAGCCTATTTTAATTTTTGTTTTTTCCATTACAATCTTCTTCATCTTCATCAAACTTTTTTCTCAGATAACTCATAATAAGTCCCATTTGCAACGTTTGATAATTTTCTTTAATCATCCCGGCCATTGATTCACATAGTTCTTCTTTCAATCCCGTTTCATATGCTAAATCTTTTTTTATTATGTCAATAGTATATCGACTACGAATATAAAAATCCACTAATCCAGTGGATCTCACATGACTAAAGTCGCATGCTCCTCGGTCGCTTTAGGCGACAAGGCTAAATATCGACGGATACGCCTGTAACTTAGGATATGCGGCAGTCATGCGCTTTAGACAACAATTAATTCCATAGTATTTCTTCATTTTTATTTTTTACAGAGATTTCGCTTTTAACTTCTAGACTCATTTTGTTATTCCAGAAATTCAATTTAGGTTTCATTTATTTTCGTCTTTTCCGCTATATCAACCTATAAAAGCTTTAGAACAACTGTATCTCCAAGGCTTTTTCTTTCTTAATTTATTTTCTCCATTTATACTTTTGTATCATAATCATACAATTTTGAAATAATCATATATCTATGCTTTTGAAGATTTGAAAGTTCTGTTTCTATACCTTTGTCAGCAAATTTTGCATTATTCCCAGCAGCCAAATAACAACTTTCTATTCCTTGTGTAATACCATCTTCTAATCGTTCTACTTCTTCTTTTAATTGTTTAAAAAGAGCTATATCAAATAATTTCGCATAACTCACAACACCATTTCTCAGTATATATATTTGGTGCTGTATTTTACCTATTATTTCTTTTATTTTCTTTTCATTTTCAGGTGACACCCATTTATAAATTTCTTCTGATGATCGTAAAAGTTGTTCCATTGTATCGA
>ENA-OQCO01000690-OQCO01000690.1-human-gut-metagenome-genome-assembly--contig:-NODE-690-length-17161-cov-1.369790_pt1 | contig 17161 bp, 18 predicted proteins | sample MGYA00242500_ERZ504582 | MGnify/ENA primary metagenome ERZ504582 (study PRJEB26092, sample SAMD00036346) | human gut metagenome | host: Homo sapiens | study: EMG produced TPA metagenomics assembly of...
CGTGTTGAAACCCCAGTTCCGGGGCTTGACGAACTCACGGGCGAAGACCGAATCGGGCAGCGGGGCGGCAAGCAGCGACACGATGTTACGGCGCACCTGGCGCACGGGCTGCACGGAAGCCTTGCCGGAAACGGAGGCTTTCTGCGCGGGGCTTCAGGGGCCTGACCGCCGTTCATGTAGCGGGCGGCGATCTTCGTAGGGACTTCTCCAGCAGCGCCACCTGCTCCTCCTGGGCCGTTTTCTGCGCCTGCTGTTCTTCCAGGCGGCGTTCCAGTTCCTCGATGCGGGCCTGCATCTCGCGCTCTTCCCCCGTTTCACCGGCGGTCTCCTCGTAGAAACTGCCTAACTGGCGGTTGATGTCGGCATAGGCGGCACGGGAAGTCCGGAAAGCTCCCGACGAACCGCCGGCAGGGCCGGAAGACTTATCCGGCACGGCAGCGGGCATGACGGGCTCTTCCTCCTCGTCCTCCATCCCGAACGCGAAATCCTGCAAGGAGCGCATCTTTTCCCGCTCCCTGCGCCGCATCTCCTCCTGCACGTAGGCATCACGCTTGTCCGAGAGGATACCCTCCGATTCCGGGGTCGGCAGCTCCGTGTTGAAACCCGCCGAGGTCCTCCCGTTCTTTTTCGCCGGGGGAGAAGATCAGCCACATGCACCCGGCAAAGGCCAGGAAAAAGAGCGGGAAGACCACCATCTTCTTCCGCATCTGTATCTGCCGGGGCGTGAGTTCCTTTTTCCCCGCCTCCGGCCGTTTATTCTGTTTTTCGTTCGTCGTCATAATTGAAATCTTTTAGATGTTTTACACTGTCGGCCTCCTGCCGTTGTCTTAATTCCAGCTCCAGCCGCTCGATATGCCGTATCTGCATCCGTTCCCCGGCTCCCTTGCCGAAGCGGTAGATGGAAGACACGGTAAAGTAGAGCGACAAGACGGAAAAGAACAAGAGCAGCGTGAGGATCACGATAATCCGCTTATCGGGCGAGAGCGCCCCGCAAGCGCGGCGCAGGTGGTCTTCGACCCACTCCCCGAAAGCCTTTATTCTCTTCTTTGCCATAGCCTTATCTTTTTAATGTACGTAAATCGCGGTTCTCCAGAATCTCGAATTTCTCCATGATGAAACCCTGCGGGTTATTGTCCGAACGCCCCGAGTTGATCAGCTCGCAGCGCGTGACCAGCGAACGCTCGGTGATGTTGCTCTCGCGGACAATCATTTGCCGGGCATAGGTCATGGCCCGGTAGGGATAGGCGTTGAAGTCGCACACCACGGAGTCCACCTCGATACGCTGGCTGATGTTCCCCGACACCACACGGTTGTAGTACCTTTCTCCTGCATGTCCTGGTAATAGGCGAAGGCGCTCTTATCGACCAGGAACAGCGCGCGGTTGATGTTGCTCTCGATGGCCGCACGGTCGGGCGAGAGGGTGAAGAACAACTCGTGAAAACGCCGGATATGTTCGCGCGCCTCCACGGGGCGGTTCTGGCTCAAATCCTGCGAGAGCGCCAGCATCAGCGACTTGCCCCCGTCCAGGACGTAGATCTTCTCGCGCTGCTTTTCGGCGAAACGGAAGCTCGCGACCACGCTGAACACGGATACCAGCGCGCACAGGCAGAGGAACACGATACCGAAAGCCGAATCTGCCTGAAACTTGTTTCGATGTTTTTTAATGACTTGAATTCCATTGTCCAAATTGTTATGAATGATTATTGTTACCTTGTGTTGCCAGGTTGCGCCCGTTGGGGGCACTGCCCGAAGCCGGGCCACCGCCGCGACGCCCGAACGTGCGGCCGATCATGTTGCCGGCGATACCGCCAGCGACACCCGTGGCGAATGCCCCGGCCTTGTTGATACCGCCCATAGCCCCGCCGGCTCCGCCCGACTGGATCACCCACTCGGCAACGGTGGGGATCGTGAAATAGCCTATGATACCTATAATCAAAAAGATAATATAGACACCGCTGCCGCTGTCGGGAATGTAATTGGGGTCTTGCAGGGCCAGGACGTCCGCCTGGAGCATCAACGTCTGGATCTTGGCCAGCACCGCGGAGAACAGGTCGGCGATGGGAAGCCAAAGGTACACGCTGATATAGGACGGGAAATCCAGCTCGCGAGCGTCGAGTGGAAGCCGTCGTAAATGGAGAGGGCGAACGACAAGGGCCCCAGAATCGACAGCACGACTAAAAAGAATGTCCGCAGCGTGTCGATGGTAAGCCCCGCGGCGTTGAACAACAACTCGAAGAAGTCCCGGACAAGCTGCCGGAAACCGGCCTTGATGTCGTACCACGTGCGTTCGGCCCACATGCTGATAATCTCGCCCAAGTCCGTGATACCCATATCCGCAAGCCGTTGTTCATACACCTCGTCGTCCACTAACCAAGCCTTGCCCTCGCGCCTGCGGGCCTCGGCTTCCAAATCGTCCTTCTGTTGCTGGTATGCCTGCAAATCCAATGTCTGCCCCTCCAGTATGGCGTGCGTGCCCTGCACCACGGGCGACATCACGGCGTTGATCGTCCCCAGAACCACGGTGGGAAAGAACATCACGCACAAGCCGATGGCGAAAGGCCGCAGGAGCGGGAACACGTCGATAGGCTCCGCGCTGGCCAGTGCCTTCCATACCCGGTAAGCCACGTAAAAGAGCGCACCCAGGCCGGCGATACCTTTCGCCACCCCGATCATGTCGCCGCATAGCGGCATCATCTCCTGATACAGGTTCCGGAGAACCTGGTGTAAATTGTCGAAATCCATGACTGCCTCCGTTTTCAGGTTACCAATATCTGTCGTTCGGGTTCCCGTAAAGTGCCAGCACCCGGTGCGCGTCGCCCTTTTCGCGGCTGCGGATGAAGGACACGGAGATGGTCTTGCGCGTGTAATAGCGCGTGAGGTTGCGGTACTCCAGCATCTTCGTGTAAACCTGATCCACCACGTCCATCCGCTCCTTGTCCGAGAGCGAGAGGCCGTTGCCGCCGGTTATGACCGTCTTGAGTTCCGTCACCAGCGCGCCGCCCTCCTCCAGCAGCCGGGCGTAACCCGCCGAGATCGCCGCCAGCTCGTCCACCGTGAAGTTCGGGTCTGAAACCATACGGTTGAATCCCGAGGTGTAGATTTCCGTGATCTCGCTGACCATTTCGAGTGTCAGCTTCACCTTCCGGGCATCCTTGATGATGTTATGCACCGATTTGAGGGCGTCGTAGTAAGCCTTGCTCTGGTTATAAATCTTGATACTCTCTTGCAGCGACTTGACCATGTTGGTCGCCGTGGTCGAGCTTTGAACCGCGCTCTTGATGTTCTGAACGAGGTTCGACGGGTCGATGACCGTCCACTGCGCTTTTGCCTGGTACGTGAAGCAAAGAAGCCCCACGAACAGCGTTAAAATCAATCGTTTCATCCTTTTCATTATTTAATTCGTGAATACTTGGGCGGTCATTCCGACGCCCGGTAATAATCCCCGTAGGCGGAGAGCTGGAGCACCTCGCGCCCCGCATCGTAGGCCAGGGCGACATACCCGTAGAGGTCGAAGTAACGGATACCTCCCCAATACTTCCTCACGGGACGGGAGAAGCGTGTCCCATCCTTGTAGGACACCTCCACGTAAAAACCGCCGCCCCGGCGTCCCGGGTTGCGGTAGATGCGAACCCGGGGAGAACCCGAGCGGCTTTCCCACTCGCCCGCCACCTCGTACAGCGCGAAGTCCAAACGCGCCGCCGTGGGGTCTGATCCGATACACTTGCGATACATGGCCTGCCCTCCCTTTAACGTTTGCCCTCGGCGAGCTGCCTGATCGCCAGTTCCATATCACCGCCCAGCTCCCCGGCAAGCCGCTGTACCTCCACTTTCTCCGTTTCCTCGGTCGTGTAGGCCAGGTACTCCGGGACGCTGACCTCCGTGGCATAGACCGCCGACTGAACGCCGCCCAGACCGATCCAGACCTCCTTGTATTTACGGGAAGGGGCGTTGGACTGGTTAATCGAGAGAATCTGCGCCTTCTCCTTGTCGGTCAGCCCCAACAAGGACTGAATCGCGTTGAAACGGTTCATGAATTTGCGCTGGTCGAGCAGGATCTTGCAGTCCGAGTTGTTGATGATCGCCTCCTTGACCACCGGGCTGGAAATGATGTCCTCGACCTCCTGCGTCACAACGATGGCCTCACCGTAGTATTTGCGGACGGTTTTATACATATAACGCAGATATTCAGCCATATTGGCCGTAGAGAGCGCCTTCCAGGCCTCCTCGACGATGAGCTGTTTGCGTACCCCCTTGAGCCGTCTCATCTTGTTTATGAAAGCCTCCATGATGATAATGGTGACCACGGGAAAAAGCTCCTTGTTTTCCTTGATGGAATCCACCTCGAAGACCACGAAGCGCTTCGAGAGCAGGTCGATGTTGGCCCGGGAGTTCAGAAGGAAGTCGTAGCGTCCGCCCTTATAATACTGCCGCAGGGTGATGAGCATGTTGTCGATGTTGAAATCCTCGCGGCTGACCCGGATCTCCCGCTCCTCCAGCTCACGGCGGTAGTCGTCCCGCAGGTACTCGTAGAAACTGTCAAAACACGGCACGATATTCCGGTCGGCGCGGATACGCTCGATATAGGCGTTCACGGCACTGCCCAGCTCGCCGCTCTCGGTCTTCGTGATCTTGTCGTCCTCGGTTTTCCAGAGTGTCAGCAGCAGCGTCTTGATGCTGTCCTTCTTCTCCACGTCGAAATAGTAGTCGTCGGTGTAGAACGGGTTGAAACTGATGGGATGTTCCTCGGTATAGGTAAAATACACGCCGTCCTCACCTTTGGTCTTACGCCGGATCAGCTCGCAAAGACCCTGGTAGCTGTTACCGGTATCCACCAGCACGACATGCGTGCCCTGCTCCCAGTATTGGCGGACTAAATGATTCATAAAGAATGACTTGCCTGACCCCGAGCCGCCTAACACGAATTTATTCCTGTTGGTAATGATCCCTTTTTTCATCGGTTCGTCCGAGATGTCCAGGTGCAGGGGCCTGCCGCTTACGCGGTCGCACAGCTTGATGCCGAAAGGACTGGACGAGGATTTATAGTTGGTTTCCTCCGTGAAGAAACAGACCGCGGGCTCGATGAACGTGTAGAACGATTCCTCGGCGGGGAAATCCCCCGCATTGCCCGGCATACCCGCCCAGTAGAGCGTGGCGGCGTCCACGGTGTTGTGGCGCGGGCGGCACTCCATCAGAGCGAGCTGGCTGCCCACATCATTGCGGATATGCCGGAGCTCCTGCACGTCGTCCGACCAGGCCAGCACGTTGAAATGGGCCCGGACGGATTGAAGACCGAACGAGTGCGCCTCGTTGAGATACTGGTCGATGTCGAGTAGGTCAGCCCCCTTACGGGAGCTTTCCCCTCTAAGAACCGTACGTGAGAGTTTCCCCTCATACGGCTCAAGCAATTCAAAACTTTTATTTGTAACTAAAAGCCGGCTCATAGTAACTTCCATTTATTTCTGTTAGTAATTCGGCTGCAATGGTCATGTATTAGGACTTTCGCCTTTCTACTGCTCCCTGTCATTTCAGTAATTTTCCAGGGAGTTTCCCGTGTGATGTGCTTGCCACACACAGGGCAACATTGCATTTGCTGATTCCACAGGCGATAGATATATTGCTTGCCGTCTAAGTGTGCAAGCATTCTTCGGGTCTTGTATTGATCGAAGAAATCTTTCCAATCGGCATCATATGGGTTGGCCTCACTGCGGATTTTGATATGTCGCTTTATTTTCGTATCCGACAATCTCACAAGAGTGTGGTATTTATCCACTTTCCTGTTTTCAAGCGGTACGGCAAAAGTCCAGCTTCTACCTCTTACAGTGTGATAATACTTGTTGGCAATCCATCGTTTACCTTTTTTGGGATGTCTTCTGCGAGACCATCGCCATAGTTTGTTGAAAATTTGTGCATCTGTTTTACGGAAAGTTTCCGATGCAGAACACCCCTTGTAGTAGTTCGCCCATCCTCTAATGACTGGGTTTAGCAATCGTATCAAAGATTGTTGCTTAGAAGACTTGTTCTTGTCCACTATTTCACGAACCTTATCTAAAAATCTCTTTCGACTCTTCTTGGATGGTTTTGTGATAAACTTGCCTTTATATTTTCTGATATTGAACCCAAGAAAATCAAACCCTTCTTCTATATGAGTTATCTTAGTCTTTTCTTCTGATAAGGTAAGCCCTCTTGCTTGAAGAAACTCAATGACTAATGGTTTAACATGGTTCTCCAACAACTCCTTACTCTCTCCTGTGATAATAAAATCATCCGCGTAGCGAACAAGATTTATCATAGGAGTATAGTAATTTTTCTTCGAGCGGTTTATCGGAAAGCTATCGGCAAGCAGTTTTTCCAGTCCGTCCAAAGTCATATTTGCAAGAGTTGGGGAGATGATGCCGCCTTGAGGAGTTCCCTCCTCTGTCGGAAAAAGTTGCTTGTTGAAAATAAATCCACTTTTCAACCATTTACGGAGCAAAACTTTATCCATAGGGATATTGTCAAGCAACCATTCATGACTGATATGGTCGAAACAACCTTTGATATCACCTTCTAAGATCCATTGTGGGGATGTCGTCCTTGCCAGGTCATTGAAGCATTGTTGAACGGCATCTGCCGTGCTCCTTTCTTTTCTGAAACCATAAGAATTGGCATCAGCCGTTGTTTCAGCTACGGGAGCCAGTGCCATCAGATACAATGCCTGCATAGCCCGGTCTTTCATAGTTGGTATACCCAATGGTCTTAATTTCCCGTTACTCTTTCTGATATGTACTCGTCTCAGAGGTTGGGGTGTATAACCTCTCCTTTTCAGTTCGGTTATTGCACACACTTTAGCATCTGGCGTTTTCCATGTTACCATATCGACGCCAGCCGTTTTACTCCCATTATTGGAAGTTACACGTCTTACCGCTAATGCTTTAGCGTAAAACGAGTGGGTCAGTGTCCACTGCAAGGCTTTGACCTTGTTGTGGCGACCCTCTTTTTGAGCCTTTACAATACGCGCTTGTAGCTTTTGAACCGCAGCTTCGCATTTGAGCCAATTTATACTGTCCCATTTGCTCTGCGTTTGGTCAGTCGATGCACACGATTTTTTAATTTCGTTCATTTGCTTTTCTCCTTTTAAAAGTTCTAAAAGTTTCTTGTAAAGAATCACCTACCGCAGAAGTCAGCCTGCTTTCGCAGCGGGATGATGTTTCAATCCCTATTCACCCCATTACAGGGTGGCATTCGCTTTTTCTGCAATCCTATACCCGCACTCCATTCGGCATTCCTTACGGTCTGCTTACCTGTCATTGGCAGGAGAAATACGGGCTTACTACGTTCCGTGCAAGTAACTTATAAGTGGGTTAGGTTCTGTCTATTACACCGGCAGTACTCTGTTCGTGTATTCCCAGAATGGAGAGGAATAACCGACTGCTTCCCTTTTGGGCTGAAGCCTATCAGTATCTTTGGCTTCTTCAACCTTACGACGTTTAGACGACAGTTCGCTTACGCTAACCATACCACCCAAGCCAAGCTCCCTGACTGTATGATACTAACAGCCATTGTCTTTCCCTCACGGTTCTGACTGCTCCTTTCGGAAGGGCTACCTTGTCTGGACAGCTTTGATACAGTATATTACTATTGGTGCATCTGTCCATAGGCTACCGTTGACGAAACAACGGGTTAAATCTAAGTTTAACAATTACTTACACAGCGACGTATCGCACCCACTCCTTGTTTATCTGGTTCCCGCGGGAGTAGCGGGAAAGGGACTGCATGTTACGCGCACGTTTCTCGAACATACGCAGGTTTTCGTCGCTGTCTTCCAGGAACACGTACTGGTTGTAAAGGTGGTCGCAGGAAAGCAGAAGCCCCACGGGGGCCGCGAACGAGAGCAGGCAGTCCGAACGGTCGGTGGAAAGACGCTCGTAACGGGTGTCCGTACCCACGCGCCCCGGCAGGTCTTCCGTGTCCGAGAGCGTGTGCAGGCACACCCGTTTGTTACCCACGCGCAGAACCTCGGCCCCCAGCTCGATGTCCTGAAGAGAAGTCGTCTCCGAGAGCGAGAGGGAAAAGTACCGTTCCAGCAGGCCCGGACAATCCGCCGTACCCGTGATCTCGTCCCCCGTGAGGCGGACAAGGGTCAGGAAACCCGAATCGTTCAGAATACGCTCGAACTGTTCCGCCGCCTCCAGGAATTTTGTCGCCGCCTCCCGGTTTACCTCTTTGGGAATGATGTTGCCCCGGCAGAGGGTCGAGAAGTCTGAACGCATGTGCATACGCTCCCTCGTCGTTTTCGTCAGGTAGAGGAAGCAGGCGTGGGTCAGGAACGGACGCTCGTTGAAATGCCGCTCGTAACTGCGGGAGAGGAAACTCATGTCCCCCTCGCCCGTGGCCGGGCGGTAACGCTCGCGGATGAACCAGTCCTGCTTGTGTACCACGCTGTATTCGGGCAAGACCTTCAGGGCCTTGCACCAGGCGGCGTGGATCGCCTCGTACTCGGCGGACGTGACGGTGAACAGCTCCGGGAGTTCGACCCGATAGACGACCGTTATGTCCGCGTCCTTGCTGATGATACAACCGCCTTCCACGGCCAGGAGCGGGAACTTGCTTTCCAGCGTGGTAGCTTTCAAGATGTTTCTCATACGCGGCCCCCCTTTCTTTTCAGCAACCGGCGCAGGGACTTGCGGTTGAGCAGGTAGCGGGGATGCCGGCGCGCGGCGAGCAGCTTCATCAGCCGTGTTCCCCGTAACGGGCGTTCAGGCGGAAGGTAAGCCAGACCAGCACCGAAGCCGCCGCAACGCCGAAAGCGATACATACCCACTGATCGACCCCTGCCATGTAGAGGATGACGAACACCACGAAGACGGCCAGCAGGCCGCCCGCGAAGATGAAGAGGTACTGCGCCTTCAGGCCCCGGAACTCCACGCTCTTGCCGATTCCCTTGTTGATTCCATATTCCATAATTATTTGCATGACAGGTTGGACTACAAGAAGAAAGAGCGTAGGATCGTCGCGGCGACAATCAGGAAAATACACGCGCCGAACCAGCTCGCGGCGGTCTTCACGTGTCGGGGTCGCCGCTCGAAAACTTGTTATAGACCTTGATCCCCCCGATAAGGCCGACCACAGCCCCAATCGCGTAGATGAGCTTCGTTCCGGGATCGAAGTAGCTGGTTACCATGTTGGTAGCCTCCGTAATGCCGGCGATGCCGTTGCCCTGCGCGAAGGCGGAGGAGATGGCGGCAAAGAGAAATGCCGCCGGAAGAAGAATCTTGTTCTTTCTCATAACTCGATAATGTTTGAATTGTGGCGCGGGGATGGATAGGCCCCGCACCGGGTTAAACTTCTTGATTCGGATTTTTTCAGTGGTTCGAGGATAGCCTCACGCGCTACCCGTAGTCTTTTTCTTTCATCGTGATGTCATTATGGGGTTAAACAAACTCACGGACGTCGAAACCCGTGGGAACCGAACCCTGCGGAGATGGGCTTTCCGCAGACCTCTCGGACATACGCCGGTGAAAGGCCGAGAGGTAGGTGTCGATCAGGGATTTTACCCTGTCGTTCCCGTCGGGGCGGCCCGAAACGATGACCTCGAACATGTCGGTCTGTTTCAGGCCCAGGAGGACACGTCCCGTTTCCTCCCTTTGCTCGTCTGTTGAAGGTGGATCGTGTACCACGTGGCGGTAGGCTTCGCCCATCTGTTCAAAACTAACCCCCTGGGCAAGCGAGCGGCCCAAAAGGGGCAGCTCTTCGGTGTCGTCTTCATCCTCGTCATAATCCGGCTCCTCCGCGTCCGCATCCGGGAAAGATTCATCGTACAGCGGAAAGTCGATTTCCAGAGGTTCGTTAGGCTCCCCCTCGGGAGCGACACCGAACACTTCATCCAGGTCTTCCGGCGGAATCTGCCGGGGGTGTTCGGGTACATTCGTGGGCACAAATATATCGGCTTTTTCCGTAACTTTTTCAGTTTCAGATTCTACGGCAGCTTGTGGCCGGGAGTGGCGCGGGTCGAGGACAAAGCGGCTCCTGCCGATGATCTCCTGCCGGCAGGGCGTGTCTTCGGCAACGATCCCGTCTGCCGGTTCGTTACGTTCCATCCGCCGCAGGCGGAAAAACGCCCACAAGGCATACCCCACGGCAAAGAGGGGCAGCAGCCACAACGCCCCGTTCATCGCTCCTCCGCTTTGGGTTGCAGGGAGGCCACGGCCTCACGCTCCTCGAAAAGCCGCTCGATGGTTTCCCGGTTATCGTCCAGGTGCGCCTTGAGAACCTTGTCCACGTAGGCCGTGATCGTCACGTCGCCACGACCGATGACACGGGTGATCTCGCGGATACGCTCGTGGTACGACGGACGTATCTTCACGTGCTTGTTACCGGCGAAAGGCAGCCGCAGCAGGCAGATGTAACGGGCCAGGTACTCGGCCTCGGGGGTGGGGACAGTCCCCACGGCGACCTCCCCCGAAGGGCCGTCGGGGACGATAAGGGTTTTCATCCTGCGCCGGTAGCGGCACACGCGGAAGATGAAGGGTACGGCGACGCAAAGGACGGCCGCCAGGATAACAGATAAAATAATTGCTTTGTCTGACATGATGGATTGTTTTTAATGGATTGTAAAAATATTGGGTTCATAACTAAAAAATATCGGAGTTCCGTTTCTTGTAGAGTTCCGAAATTTCCTCCTGATAGGTCGCGAAATGCTGCTCCAGCACATTGTCCAGGTAGCTATACAGCGAGAGTTCGTTCTTACCGATAACCTGCACTATCCGGGTTATACGCTCGTGAAACTCCTTGCGGATATACACCGTTTTGCCGCTTCGGGTATTGGAGGGGGCGTTCCGGATAAAAAGACGCTCGTAATCCTGGCCTTTCCCTCTTCGGCGGCGTCCCTCCTCTTTCGTAGCCGACGAGGAGGCGGCCTCGCCGGACGGTTCCGATAGAGCCGATGCCTCCTCCTCTTTTTCCGGCGTGTAAGGATGTAGTGGCCGGTTTCGGCTTTTGGCCTGGCTGATGATGAAGGAAGCGTCCAAACCGTCGTCATGTTCTTTTCCGCTCATAAGATTCTACTTTAACAGTTCGATCAATTCATCCACGAGTTTATCCAGGTTGCTGCCCCGGATCAAAGAACGGTCTGCCGGGAAGAGCGTGGAGCGGAAGACAGAGCGACGGCTGGCGTTCTGCTCACGACGAAAACGCTTGGTGTCAGGCAGGAAGGTCTTCAGAACAGGAAGCTCCAACTCTTTCATTACCGCCTCGTAAACCTGATATAATTCTGTCTTTTCACGTCCGTCCACCATGTTCCATAGCATATACAGCCCTTTCATCCGGGACTTCTCGCGGCCCATTATATGCTCCTTTACCACAACTGCGTAATTCAGGGTGCTTTCCATGACAACCCGGTCGGCACTGATCGGGGCGACGAGATAATCCATTCCGGCCAGGGAATGAATCAGATCCTCGTTATTGATCGTACCGGGAAGGTCGAAGAACACATAATCGAAATCACCTTGCGGCAGGAGGTAGTCGGCATCGGCCAACGCCTCTTTCGTGTTGCTTTCCACGACAGGATAGGCTTTCTTTTGAAGCCGGGTGAATTGTTCGTAAGCTAACCTCTTGTAATGTTCGTCTTCGAGGGCAAGCTTCAGGTCACGTTCCCGCATCTCCACGATGGAGTGTTGGGGATAATCGCAGTCGATGACCGCGACATTGAAACCCTTTACATAGTGCAGGTAAGAGGCTGCCAGCACCGTGAGGGTGGTTTTGCCCGCTCCGCCTTTTTGGGTGGAGAAGGCCACGAATTTCGTTTTCTCTTTCATTGTTCCATGCGTTTTTAGTTATACAATCGGGTAATCGTTCATCTCTTCACGTATCCGGGCAAGTGAGGGCATGAGATTTTATGCAGGTATGCCGGCACGCATATATGCTGGTGCGCTGGCAGGCTGTTACGCCGGTATGCCGGTGCATGGGCGCGTGTCCGATTTTATACTCATGCGCAACCGCATTTGCTTATCCGGACAAAGACCCGCTTTTTCCTCTGCACACGGTGTTTTCTGCATCCGTCCGCACGTGTGCGGACAGGAGGATGTGTCATTGCCCGTATCCGTTCTCACGTGCAAAGTAAACCCTTAAAAACACGGGTTGTATGCTCTTTTCCGCTATGGCCGCGTGTGGCGTCAAAGTGGACGCAAGTGGCATAATCGCTTGTGGTACAAGCGATTGAATAGGTCGGTATCTTTGCCTCGTGAACGATCCCGACGCTAATGAAGCCGTCCTTGCCCCGTTTTACGGCGGCTCTTTCAATGTTCTGTCCGCGAGCGGGCAGAAGGTATTTGCAAAGGGCAAATAGCAAGCTGTGTTTTCTGCTGCACGATTCTCGTTTTGCAGCAGAAAACAGCTTGCCCGCAAGGGGGAGAAAGCACCTCCGGAGTCGGTGCTTTTCAGAAGGGCGGCAAGCCGCGAAGGGATCGGAATTTTCAGGAACCGGTGGGGCCCTGGCCTCTCCTTAAAATTTCGATGCGATGGAAAAGAACAGAAAGCCCCGAGGGGGCAAAGGGGGACGACCCGCGAAAAACGACCCGGCCGTTTACCGCTTTTCGGTAAACTTTTCAGCCGTGGAACATGCCCGTTTCCTCGACCTTTACGAGCAGTCCGGGCTATTGTCCAAAGCCGCTTTTATCAAAGCGAGAGTGTTCAACGAGGCGTTCCGGGTGGTAAAGACCGACCGGGGAACGCTCGAATACGTGGCGAAGCTGACCGCTTTCCACGCCCAATTCCGTGCCGTGGGAACGAATTACAACCAGGTGGTGAAGGAGCTGCACGCGCATTTTTCCGAGAAGAAAACACTCGCGCTGCTCTATAAACTGGAGAGAGCGACACGTGAACTGGCGGCCGTCGGGCAGCAGGTCGTGTCGCTCTCCGAAGAGTTCAAACAGCGATGGTAGCCAATATCACCACCGGAAAAGACGTGTACGGCGCGCTGGCGTACAACCAGGAGAAAGTCGATCGGGGCGACGGGAAGGTGCTGCTGACCCACATCGTGAGGGAGCCGGCGGATGGGCGCTTCAACGTGGCCGCGACGGCAGAAGACCTCCTGCGCTGGATGCCCTCGCACTACCGGACGGAAAAACCCGTCGTGCACGTGTCGCTCAACCCGGCTCCCGAAGACCGCCTCGACGACGGGCAACTCGCGGAGATAGCCGGGGCCTACATGGAGCGCATGGGCTGGGGAGGACAACCTTATATCGTATTCAAGCATACCGACATCGGACGGGAGCATATCCATATCGTGTCGGTGCAGGTGGCCCAGGACGGGCGCAAGATAAACGACAGCAGGCGCAACGAACGCAGCGTGGCCGTTACCGAGGAACTGGAACGGGAGTACGGACTGCATCCCGCCAAAGGGAGAAGGCGGGAGAAAGGGCAAGGGATCGTCCCCGCCGATTACACGCGGGGCGACCTGAAACGCCAGGTGGCAGCGGTAATAAAACCGGCCGTGGCGACATACCGCTTCCAGACCCTCGGCGAGTTCCGGGCATTGTTGTCCTTATATAATATAGGTATAGAGGAAGTCCGGGGAGAGCGGAACGGAACCCCCTACCGGGGATTGCTCTACACGCTGCTGGACGAGAACGGGGACAAGGCAGTGGCCGCGCCGCTCAAATCCTCACTGTTCGGTAAAGAGGTCGGGTATGACGGGCTGGAACGGCACATGGAGCGCAACGCCGAACGGTTCGGGAAGGACGACACGAGGAGGCAAATCCGTGGCCGGGTCGATAAAGCGCTTCGGGGAGAACCCACGGAGGAAGAACTGCGCGAACGCCTGCGGGGAGCCCGGGTGGATCTCTACATACGACGCAACGAAAACGGCCGCATCGTGGGTGTGACCTTCATTGACCACGAAACACGGACGGTCGTGAACGGATCACGGCTGGGAAAGGCATACTCGGCCAACGCCTTCGAGCTGCGCTTCGGCGGGAAACGGAATCCCGGGGAAACACGAGGGACTTGTCCCCGAAACAAGCGCCTGCCGGACGGGACGGGCAACGGAAGCGGAATACCTCACGACGGAGGAAAGTATAACATCTCAATTATCATTCATTTATTAAATTTTACGGTTATGCAACAGGAAGACGACCTTCGGGGTCTTGCAAAAACAATGGATTTCATGCGGGCATTGAGTATCTTGTTCGTGGTTATCAACATCTACTGGTTCTGTTACGGGCAGATACGGGAATGGGGAATCAATATCGGCGTGGTCGATAGGATTCTGCTGAACTTCGACCGCACCGCGGGGCTGTTCCGGAATATACTATGGACGAAACTTTTCGCCGTCGTGTTCCTCGCCCTTTCATGCCTCGGGACAAAAGGAGTAAAAGAGGAGAAAATTACCTGGCGGAAAATCACGGCATCGCTGGCCACGGGAGGCGTGCTGTTCTTCTTCAACTGGTGGCTGCTGGACTTGCCGCTGACGGCGATGGCGAACGCGGCTTTCTACATACTGACCCTATCGGCCGGGTATATCTGCCTCTTGATGGGCGGCGTGTGGATGTCCCGCCTGCTGAAGAACAATCTCATGGATGACCCTTTCAACAACGAGAACGAATCATTCCAGCAGGAAACACGCCTGATCGAGAACGAGTACTCCATAAATCTGCCGACGAAATTTTACTATAACAAACAGTGGAACAACGGGTTCGCCAATGTCGTAAACCCGCAAAGGGCTTGCATCTGCATGGGAAGCCCGGGCAGCGGGAAGAGTTATTGTGTTGTAAACCAGTTCATTAAACAGCAAATCGAAAAGGGCTATACCCAATACATCTATGACTACAAGTTTCCCGATCTTTCGGAAATCGCCTACAACCACCTGCTGAATCACCAGAAAGGTTACAAGAAAATCCCGACTTTCTACGTCATAAATTTCGACGACCCGCGCCGCTCGCACCGCTGTAACCCCATTCACCCGGACTTCATGACCGATATTTCGGACGCCTACGAGAGCGCCTATCACCATCATGCTCAACCTGAACCGAAGCTGGGTGCAGAAGCAGGGCGATTTTTTTTTGTGGAAAGCCCCATTATCCTTTTTGCGGCCGTGATCTGGTTCCTGCGCATCTACGACAACGGGCGGTATTGTACCTTCCCGCACGCCATCGAGTTCCTGAACAAGCGGTACGAGGATATTTTCCCGATTCTGACATCCTACCCGGAACTCGAAAACTACCTCAGCCCCTTTATGGATGCCTGGCTCGGAGGCGCTCAAGACCAGCTCCAGGTGCGCCCATAAGGGCATATAATAAATATAGCTTTGGCAAGCTATTAGGTTCGTGTTCTTTGAAATAATAACCTATCACCAGCCGACTTATCCATTCAACGAAAGACGATGGGGAGTGTAGCATGTCGGCAAAGCACGAGTGGACTAACTGTCAAGTCTTGACCGAGTGGCGAGGTGAAACGATAGATATGAGGATAAAGCCTATACTGGTTGAACGATAGTCCGAGCGGCTCGATGGTTAAGCCTTAACGGAAGACAGTTACAGACGTTATGCTGTGGCACCCAACTTCTCCTTGCAGGTCGATTGGGCAAAAGAACTTGTCACAGAGCAACTACATAAATAGTAAAGGACGAAAGTCGTATCCGACAATCTATCAAGCCAAATAGTTATTATATGTCTAAACGGGGATTGCCTAAGTGGGGCAACCCATATGGCAACAGAGCTTCCGTAGTAGTCCGAGCAAGGGAAAGCCTTGTACATGGCGAAGGGAAGCAGCCATTATCGTTTAATGTTAATTTTGGAAAATGTGAGAGACATGAAAAGAAATCCAGAAAAGATATTAAACAGTCTAACACAACATAGTTCCGACTTGGAGTACAAGTTCGAACGTTTGTATCGGATACTGTTTAATGAACAGATGTACTACATAGCCTACCAGCGCATATATGCCAAACAAGGTAATATGACCAAAGGAGTTGACGGAAAAACCATTGACGGCTTCAGTATATCCCATATTGAGCAGTTGATTGATACGCTCAAAAACGAGACGTATCAGCCTAAACCCTCACAGCGAGTTTACATTCCGAAGAAAAACGGAAAGATGAGACCGCTGGGTATTCCGTCATTTATGGATAAACTTCTGCAAGAGGTTATCAGAATGATTTTGGAAGCTGTCTACGAGGGCAGTTTTGAAAACACTTCACATGGTTTCAGACCGCAACGAAGTCCTCAAACTGCACTTTCAAGCATTCAAAAGTCGTTCAATGGCACAAAGTGGTTTATCGAGGGAGACATTAAAGGATTCTTCGATAACATAGACCATGAAGTATTGATAGCCATTCTTTCAGAAAGGATTTCCGATAACAGGTTTATCAGACTTATCAGAAAATTCCTGAATGCGGGATATGTTGAAGATTGGGTATTCCACAAATCATACAGTGGTACTCCGCAAGGTGGTATTATAAGCCCTATATTGGCGAACATATACCTTGACAAATTCGATAAGTATATCAAGGAGTATATCACAAAATTCAACAAGGGGAAAAGACGCAAGGATAATCCGATTGCAAAACAACTCGGACATCGTAAAGCCAAGTTAGTTGAAAAACTACGAAACACTGTTGATGAAAACGAAACGTAAACAATTGTTTGCAAGAAATTAGAGAAAACAGTCAAAGAACGACTGAAATATCCTGCCGGTGATGAAATGGATGACAGTATCAAACGACTGAAATACATAAGATATGCAGATGATTTTCTAATTGGAGTAATCGGTAGCAAGCAAGATTGTATCCAAATCAAAGAGGACATAAAGCAATTTATGGCTGATAAATTGAAACTGGAACTATCTGACGAGAAAACTCTGATTACCAATGCAAGAAAACACGCTAAATTTCTTGGTTATGATGTCTTTGTGCGAAAATCCAATGATACACGCAGAGATAAGAACGGTCATTTGACAAGGTCGTTAGACCACAAGATAGTATTATATGTGACTACCGAAACAATGCGAAAGAAACTTCTTGAATATGATGCTGTTAAAATTACCGAGCAGAACGGGAAAGAAGTTTGGAAGCCAAAAGGTCGTTCATATATGAGATGTCTTGATGATTTGGAGATTATAAGTCAATATAACTCTGAAATCATGGGGTTCTACAACTATTACTCGATAGCAAACAACAGCCCCGTTATTG
>ENA-OQCO01000693-OQCO01000693.1-human-gut-metagenome-genome-assembly--contig:-NODE-693-length-17072-cov-2.590676_pt1 | contig 17072 bp, 22 predicted proteins | sample MGYA00242500_ERZ504582 | MGnify/ENA primary metagenome ERZ504582 (study PRJEB26092, sample SAMD00036346) | human gut metagenome | host: Homo sapiens | study: EMG produced TPA metagenomics assembly of...
TAGATGGAACTCTTATGGAGTTTCTGTCTTCTCTCTTTTTTGTATATCCATAACATTTTTTCTATTTCTGATGATATCCATCCAGAAATTCTCCCCAGTTTCTTTGTCGCCTTCTCAAGATCTGCAACTCTCGGCAGATATACCACACGGAAATGATCCGGCTGTCCCCAGTTGAATCCGCCACCATGCACGATCAGGATTCTCTTTTCTCTCAGCAGATCCAGGGCAAATTTCTCATCGTCGTAGATATTGAATTTTTCCACATCCAGTTTCGGGAAAATGTAGAATGCTGCTTTCGGTTTCTTCGCTGATACACCCGGGATATCGTTTAACAATTTATAGATGACTTCTCTCTGTTCATAGATTCTTCCACCCGGCTGCAGATACTCTTCCACACTCTGATAGCCACCAAGTGCGGTCTGAATGATCGACTGAGCCGGTACATTGGAACACAGACGCATATTGGAAAGCATCTTGATTCCCTCGATATAACCTGCTGCCGCTTTTTTATTACCGCTCAATACCATCCAACCCACACGGAATCCTGCGATCATATGAGATTTGGACAGACCGCTGAATGTCACACAGAATACATTTTTCGGTGCAATCGATGCGATGGAAATATGTTTCAGTCCATCCATCACCAGACGGTCATAAATCTCATCTGAGAAAATGATCAGTCCGAATTCTTCTGCCACTTTCACGATTTCTTCCAGGATCTCTTTTGAATACAGCGCACCGGTCGGATTGTTCGGGTTGATGATAACAATAGCTTTTGTCTTATCTGTGATCTTGCTTCTGATATCCGCGATATCCGGATTCCAGTCGGACTCTTCATCGCAGATATAATGTACGACTTTTCCACCAGCCAGTGTAGCTGTTGCGGTCCACAGCGGATAATCCGGTGCCGGAATCAGGATCTCATCACCATCATTTAACAGTGCCTGCATGCTCAGATTGATCAGTTCGCTGACACCGTTACCTGTATAGATATCGTCCATCGTCACACCCGGAATTTTCTTTAACTGACAGTACTGCATGATTGCTTTTCTTGCGGAAAACAGTCCCTTGGAATCTGAATATCCCTGACATTCCCACAATGACTGTCTCATATCCAGAATAACTTCTTCCGGTGCATTAAATCCAAATGGAGCCGGATTACCGATATTCAGTTTCAGAATACTGAGACCATCCGCTTCCATTCTGGCCGCCTCGTCCACCACGGGTCCTCTTACATCGTATAATACGTTATCCAGTTTGGAAGATTTATCAAAAGTCTTCATTGTATCTGCCTCCATTCGTTTTTATTTTCTTTTACTTTAGCACACTAATTCAGTGATTATATATCTTTTCAATTGTAGCTCATTACCTTCTTTTTGTCAAACCCGGAATCCTTATGATTTATATGCTATTTCAGGATTTTTTTCAGTTCATCCATAAAGGTATTCACATCTTTAAACTCCCGATACACAGAAGCGAAACGGACATAGGCAACCGCTTCCAGATCTTTGAGTTTATCCATCACGATTTCTCCGATCACAGAGCTTGGGATCTCCCGCTCTTCCAGATTAAACACCTCTGTTTCCACATCATCTACCAGCCGGTGGATCTGTTCTGCTGATACCGGCCGTTTGTGGCAGGCACGAAGGACACCGGCCTCTATCTTGGATCTGTCAAACTGTTCCCTGTTCTGGTCTTTTTTGATCACGATCAACGGAATCGTCTCCACTTTCTCATAAGTGGTAAATCGTTTTCCACACGCATCACACATTCTTCTTCTCCGGATGGCAGTGTTGTCATCCGCCGGGCGTGAATCCACAACCCGGGTATTATCCTGATTACAAAACGGACACTTCATATTTCATCCTTCTCTTTCCGCAAACTGCCTCTGATTGTCCGGTATTCTTCTGTATCCTCTTATTTTCCCGTTCAATTGTCTCACAGTTTTCTTATTTTCCTGTAACTTTCATCACTCCTGTATCCCCTCACACAGTGGATGCTTTATCTTTTCCCATCATAATATAATCGTAAACTTACCGTCAAGACAATTAACCACAAAACATATAATTAATATAAAAGAAGTATAAAAATCGGGTTTTTTATGCGAATTATTGATCTGAAACAAAAAGAAGTCATCAATACCTGCAACTGTAAAACCCTTGGCTGTCCCGTGGATGTGGAATTTGATCCCTGCAGCGGACGGATTTCTGCCATCATCATCCCAGGCCCCGGAAAATTCTGCTGTTTTCTTGGAAGAGACAGCGAATTCTGTATCCCCTGGGAATGCATCTGTCAGATCGGGGAAGATATTATTCTTGTGGAAATCGATGAGAAAAAATGCCTGAAGAAACTGTGACTGCTTTCCTGGCAGTCATCAGAATGTTCTTCAGGCCCGCTCCCTGATCCATTGGCTGTTTCTCTCATCTTCTGTTATCTGTATCGATATCCAGCAACAACAGATTTTCTTCTTTTACATACAATTTTTCCGGCACACCCTCCGACGGATCCCAGTCCGTTTTCGCTGTTTTCCATTGCAGCCACTCGCAGGATCTGTCTTTTCGGAAGGAAACATTCCATTCAAATGGATCTTCCATAATTCGGTATTCTCCCACCGGGAACTCACTATAACATCCTTCCGACGGTTTTTCCTTTGTAAAAAAGTGGGCGCGGATCCCGATGGTCCGTGCCTGTAAAGCTTCTTTCGATACCCGGATGCCAACTCCCCAGTCCGATGTCCACAACCAGTTTCCATCTCTGTGGCTTTCCATAGCTTCCACCGCGCAGATATTCTTACATCCGGATAAAAGTGCCGCCGTCTTCGTCTTCGGATTCCGGAAAAATTCTTTTACCGGTTCGATCACTTCCATCCGCCCCTGATGAATACAGCTGACCGTATCACACAGTCGATAGACTTCATCCCGGCTGTGAGATACAAACAGTACCGGTGTCTGTACTTTTTGTAAAAGTTCCTAGCATCTGTTGTTCCATTTTCCATTTCAGATAGCTGTCCAATGCAGCAAACGGTTCATCCAGAAGCAATACTTCCGGCTCTGCTGCCAGCATACGTGCCATGGCTACCCGTTGTTTTTGTCCACCGGAGAGCTGATCCGGCATATGATGTTCCAGTCCGCCAAGCTGAAATCCTGTAATATATTCCCTGACTTTTTTCGGATCCGGCTTTCTCCCCATCCCTGCCTGAATATTCTGTACCACATTCATTGTAGGAAACAATGCGTAATCCTGAAACATATATCCGACTTTTCGTTTCTGCGATGGCAGATTCATCCGTTTTGCCGAATCAAAGAGTATCCTGTCATTCAAAACGATTCTTCCCTCATCCGGCCGTTCGATACCTGCGATACATTTTAACGTCATACTTTTTCCGCATCCGGAAGCTCCCAGAATAGCAAATATGCCTCCATCCATGGAAAAATCCACATCCAGCAGAAAATTTCCCAGTTTCTTTTTTATCCTTACCTGCAGCATATCCGTCCTCCTTACCACCGTTTTTTATGTTTATTATCACCGGATCCAAGCAGATTCATCACCAGTACCACAAAAAAAGCAATCAGCATGATCACAACGACCCAGAAACCTGCTGTCCCATAGTCTCCGTCCTGGATAACCATGGCAATCTTCTGAGAAATCGTTCCTGTCTTTCCCTGGATATTTCCCGCCAGCATGGAAGTTGCCCCATACTCACCCATAGCCCTGGCAAATGTCAGAATCGTTCCTGAAAGAATACCCGGTCCGGCAGATGGAATCACTACTTTCCAGAAAATCTTTATTTCCGACATACCAAGCGTTCTTGCTGCATAAACCAGGTTGGCATCCACCTGTTCAAAAGCAGCTCTGGCATTCCGGTACATCAGTGGAAAAGCAATTACCGTTGCCGCCAGAATACAGCCAAGCCAGGTCTGTACCACCTTGATTCCAAAATTTCCATACAATGCAGCACCAAACGGCCGCCGCACACTGAAGATCAGAAGCAGGAAAAATCCGGCCACTGTGGGAGGAAGTACCATCGGAAGGGTCAGAATCCCGTCCATCACCGCTTTTGTCTTCGGACCTGCTTTTACCACCTGTCTTGCCGCATAGATTCCTCCAAAAAAAGAAAGAATGGTAGCCACCACTCCAGTCTTTAATGAGATCAGCAGAGGACTCCAGTCCAGTCCCTTCATAAATTCCAGCATCTGTTCCATTCGTGTCTCCATTCTTATATTTTTATTATATCATTTTCAAAAAGTCTGATTAGAGCGTGTTTGAAAAAGGCTTTCTGCAAGATGTGCGTCACAGTTTGTGGGAGATTTTTCCTGAATGAGGGCGGCGTAGCGGGCTACGTCAACCGAATGAAGGTAAAATATGCCGCAAAGTGGGGCGTGCAGATTGCAGGAATGATTTTTCAAACACGCTCTAGTTCTCTACATCCGTATCAAAGTAGTATTTCTGGAAAATGGTCTTTGCATCATCGGTGATCAGAAAATCTATGAATTCTTTGGCTGTTGTGGATTCCAGTTCTTCTGCTTCCGGATTCTGTACCTGTGCCACCGGATAGATAACATCACCGGTCAGATCATACGGAATGACCTGCAGGATCTCCAGACGATCCTCCAGTCCATAAGTATCGGAATAGTATACCGTTCCTACCTCATTGGAGCCTTCTGCTACTGCGGAAGTAACCGCACCAACATTGGCACACTCATTGATCTCCACACCGCCCAGTGCTTCTGAAACAGTAGCTGTCGGAATAGTAGATACATCGTCAGCTTTTTCCAGAATTCCTGCATTTACCAGTGCCTGACGGATGTATTTTCCAACCGGCACCGAACCATCTGCCAGTGCGATACTGCTGGCTTTGTTCAGATCCTCCAGACTGGTTACTTCTGTGTTACTTTCTTTATAAGTTACCAGACACACCTGGTTATTTACTACATTATGACGGGTACCGTCCACAACCAGACCATCTGTCTCATCCAGCTGATCCATCTGTTTTACCGCTGCTGAGAAAAACACATCACAGGCTGCACCTTCTTCGATCTGTGTCAGCAGCGTTCCTGAACTGTCATAACTTCCCTGTACATTTACATTTTGATGAGTCTCCTGAAACTTTGTAATCAGTTCTTCCATTACCTGATTCAGACTCTTGGCAGCAAATACTGTAATAGTAGTTTCTTCGCCTGCATTGTCTGCTGTTGTATCATTGCTTTCGTCAGCTGCTGCTTCTGCAGTTGCTTCTGTCTGTGTCTCTTCTTTTGTTGTATCCGCCGCACTGTTGTTCTTAGAGTCGCATCCTGTAAGCAGAGACACTACCATAGCTGTTGCAAGTAACATACTTACACTTTTTTTCTTCATTTTTTCTTTATTCTTTCTTTCTCCTCATTCCTGTTTTGTCTGCGCGGACCTGTATCAGCTGTGCTGCGATGCTGATTGCGATCTCTGCCGGTGTTTCACTTCCGATTTCGATTCCGATAGGTGCATATACCTGATCCAGTTCTTCCTCTGTGAAGCCTTCGCTTGCCAATTTTTCTCTGACGTACCTGGTTTTTCTTTTACTTCCCACTACACCTATATAAGAAGCAGGTGTCCGCAAGGCAAACCGTTCCACATCGGCATCACAGCGATGCCCTCTCGTGACTACCACCAGATAGTCTTCCGGTTTTACTTCCAGAATCTGCGAAAGTGCTGTAAAATCTACGGTCTTTGTCTCCTGAACTCCCGGAAACAAAGCGTGATCTGTATATTCTTCCCGATCATCCAGGACCATACACCAGAATCCCAGATGACTGAGCACCGGAACCAGCTCCTGAGCCAGATGACCGCCTCCAAAAATGTAAACCCTTCCATCGTAACAGAATTCTTCTGCGTAAATCTTCTGTCCGTTTTCCTCCAGAATCCTGCAGTGTCCTCTTCCTTCTGTGATCTCTCTTCGGATCCGGGGCATTCCTTCAGAAAATGGAAGAACCAGCCAGTAAGGTTTTCCCTCATCTGCTGCCGCCAGTGCTTCTTTTAAAAATTCTCCGACGCCCGGATCCTGTGCGCAGGCACTGTAAAACAGTACTTTTACTCTGCCCCCACAGACCATGCCCAGTTCGCTGTTTTCTCCGGTTCCCAGATCAAAATTTTCCACATAATGGGCAGCTGTTCCTGTCAGTTCCATGGCTTTTTTTACTGCCTGATATTCCAGGTTGCCGCCTCCGATAGTTCCGTAGATTCTTCCGTTTTAGCGACTACCATATAAGCCCCTGTAGTTCGCGGAACAGAACCATTTCCTTCTACAATAGTAACCAGAACCGTATCTGTCTTCTGATTCCATCGATCCAGTAACAACTGATATAATTTTTTCATTGATTGTGTTTCCTTTTATGTGAATTTTCTGCTATTCTATTCTTTCCAATAGGTCACCTTTTCGGATCATACCACCATGTAACACAATGGCAAATACACCTTCTCTGGGCATGATGCATTCACCCATCCGTTTATAAATCTCACAGTGGCTGTGACATTCTTTCCCGATCTGGGTCATCTCCAGAACGGCTTCTCCACATTGAAAACGGGTTCCCACCGCAAGGTTGCGAAAATCATATCCGCTGACGATCAGGTTTTCCCCAAAGGCACCAAGTTCGATATCAGCACCCTTTTTCCGAAATTCTTCGATTTTTTCATAAGATAACAGGCTGACCTGTCTGTGCCAGTGTCCCGCATGAGCGTCTCCCTGAATCCCCCAGTCCTTTGCCAGAATGGCCTCTTCGATTTCATGTTTCGCTGTACCACGTTTTTCACTGATACAGATTCCTTTAATTACTCCCAAAACTGTTCCTTTCTATTGTGTCTACTCTATCCACCAATTTTTACCATTTCATGTGTCTCTGTCATCTCGGCCGGATGTTCAAAGCAGTGTGCCGCCGGTTTTCGGAAAATCGTCTGCTCCATGATCGTTCGCAGATTTTCCTTCTCTCCTTCGCGGAGCACCCGGCGAAGATCCTCCCCCTCATCATAGCACAGACACAGTTTCAGATACCCTTCTGCCGTCAGTCGGACCCGATTACAGGTATCACAGAATTTTCCGTGTATGGCACTGATAAACCCAACCGGAACTTTCAGATCTGAAAACTGATAATACACCGCCGGCCCACTGCCCATCCGGGAAAGTTCTTTCCGATTGGTCATACATTCTGCTTTTCCACAGACTGCCTCCAGTGTCTCCCGCAGCTCTTCATTGCTTCTCCCCACGTATTTTTTACCATATCCAACTGGCATCATTTCAATAAAACGAAGGGGCAGGTTTTCTTCCTGTGCATAACGCACCAGTGGAATCGGATCCAGTTCTTTTCTATTCACTGCATTCAGCTTTACCGGCAATCCGGCAGTCTTCACCGCCCGGATTCCTGCCAGGACTTCCTGCAGTTCCCGTTTTCCGGTAATCTTATAGAATTCTTCCGGATCCAGTGTGTCCAGGCTGATATTCACGCCGTCCACACCGGATTCTTTTAACTGTTTCCCATAATTTCCAAGCAAAACACCATTGGTCGTCATAGTGATAGTCTCTACCCCGGGAATCTCCCTGATTCCACGGATCAGATCCACACAGCCTTTTCGCACCAGCGGTTCCCCGCCTGTAATACGGATGTGCGTGATACCAAGGCTTACGCCTGTTCTCACGATCTCCCAGATTTCCTCAAAAGTCAGGATGTTTTTCATTCCTACATCCTGAACGCCTTCCGGCATACAGTAGCAGCATCGCAGATTGCAACGATCCGTAACGGATATACGCAGATAATTGATCACTCTTCCATACCGATCCAGCATCTTCCTGTTACCACCCTTTTCCAAAACCACAGTTTGGATACGTACATACCGGACAGTTCAGGCACAGACCGCCCTCTCCCAACGCTGCCAGTTCCTCTGCTGTGATCTCATCATCTGCCAGCAGACGGGGCAGTGCCAGATCAAAAATCGTCCGTTTTGCATACATCACACACCCCGGAAGTCCTACGATTGGGATCTTTTCCCGGTAATAAGACAACAGGAACATGGCTCCCGGAAGTACCGGTGCACCATAAGAAACCATCCGCGCTCCTGTGTTTTTTATGGCCAAAGGTGTTTTGTCATCCGGATCCACACTCATACCGCCGGTACAAAGTACCAGCTCAGCCCCCTGTTCGATTGCCTGCAGACAGCCTTTGGTGATTGCTTCATGATCATCATCATATACTTCATGAAAGATCATTTCACAGTTATATTCTTTCAGTTTTTCAACCAGTACCGGAGTAAATTTGTCCTCGATTCTTCCATGGTATACTTCACTTCCCGTTGTCAGAATCGCCACTTTTTTCCCGTGCAGCGGTTTCAATGTCAGGATCGGACCATCCTGACAGACTGCTTTCGCCCGCTCCATCTTCTCTTTTTCTATAACCAGCGGAATAATCCTGGTTCCTGCAAGCTTATCTCCTTCTTTGACGCAGGTATTGCCGTGACGGGTTGCGATCATCATTTCTCCAAGCCCGTTGACTTTTTTCAGTTTTTCCCTGTCTATTTTCAACAGTCCGTCACAGTCAGCGATCACCTCAATTTTCCCTTCTTTGACCTCTGAAGGATGCATATGTTCATTTCTGCACATTGCATACAGAATCTGTGCCGCTTCATTTTCATGAAGCATATGCTCATCTTTTTCCCAGATATAAATATGTTCTTTTCCAACACTCAAAAGTACCGGTATATCCTCCTCGGTAATGATATGACCTTTCCGGAATACTGCATCTTTCGTCACCCCGGGAATAATCTGTGTGATATCATGACACAGAACCTGCCCGATCGCGTCTTCTGTCTTCATTAATTTCATGCGTGTTCTCCTCTACCTACTCCACTGCTTCACAGATCACTTCAAGCACGCTTCCTGCGATACAGCGGGCTTTGTCTGAAATCGTAAAACAGTTTGCCAGTTCTTCTTTTCTCGGATCAATATCTGCGATCTTAAATCCCTTTGTCACCGGATAATCATCGCGGATCAGACCACGGAGAAGTCCGTCAATGGTTGCTGATACCTCTGTCAATCCGTCTTCTCCCTCTATCACAGCCAGAACCTGCCCGGCTTCCACGATATCTCCGATTTTACTTCTGTTTTTCATTCTTCCTGCTGCCGGCGCATGAATGACACGTTCTGCACCGTAGCCGCCGATGATTCCAGGAATCCCGGTGTTCGGATATGCACTTCCCTGACGGATAATCCTTCCAAGATTATGCCCACGTTTCGTCTCGATCACCACATCCACATCTTCACCCGCACAAAATCCAGGACCAAGTCCGATCGTAAGCGGTGCCATATCTTTTGTTGTTCCGAGATTTTTCTTTGCAAGGATCGCATCCACCACAACCTTCGGTTTCAGTAACCGGATACTTTCTCCCTTCGGATCCACCAGAACCGGAACTTTTCCTTCCTCCCAGACCTGACGCATCTGCTCCACGCTTTCGATCCGGACAGCCTCTACATTCTCCACACAGGTGCTTCCACTGTACACAGCTTCACTCAGTGCCACCTGTCTTCGGATCGCTGCCGGGTGATCTGTTTCCAGAACCAGCAGATGAAATCCGCTTTTTTTCAGTCGATGAATCGTCCCGGTCGCCAGATCCCCCGCTCCCCGGACAATGATCAGATCACTCTTTTTCATCCGTAATTCCTTTCTCTTTCGTTATTCTCGTTTGAGAATAACGCTTACATACTTATAACTTTACAATACTTATATTTATTTGTCAATTCTGTACGCTTTTTTGACTCTCTTTTTCCCATATGAGTTACTGGGCACTTCGTTCCCGGTAACACGTTTCGCATAGTATCCCATATATATTCCGGCACGTGCTTTCTCTGTCTATGCTTCAAACCATCTCATAAAAGATTCTCCGGCGCTCCGATTCAGTTCTGCCATAAACATTTCATATCGATGCAGAAAATCCTTTCCTTTCTCGGTAAGCATGGTCCTGCCGCCTCTGCTTCCGCCCCGGCTTCCTTCCATCAGAGGAAACCCCAGATCTTCTTCCGCGTGCTTCATAATACGCCATCCCTTGGAATACGCCATCCCCATGCACCGACAGGCCTCGGAGAGTGACCCTGTCTCTTCCACATGGTGCATCAGCTCCGCCACTCCCGGACCAAAAGCTCCTTCTTTTCGAAACACCCGCACCTTCATATGATAATGCAGCTTATTTTCTTCCATTTTTCTTCTTGTCCACCATACATTCCTGTATTTTCCTGAATTGTTAAGTTTATGGCAGCTGTTCAGCAGACTCTGTCCTGCGAGGTGAAGGAACCGAACAGCTGCCGTTCAGGTTTTTCTACAATTCCAGTATATACTCCCCTTCCCAGTGACAGCCTGCTTTCTCCAGTGCCGTAAGAATCTCGTCTCTTGCCTCCGGCACTGCCTTCCAGGAAAGGCCACAACCTGCTGTAATTTCCCTTGGAATCGGGATCAGACGTCCCGGCAGGTTCTGTTCCATGGCATATTTTTCTGCTGCCATCGCCTGCGTCGTACTCTCGAAAGTCAAAATCCATGTTTTCTTTTTCATTCTCATATTCCTGACAACTCCCACAAAGCCTCTGCCGTTCGATCCACTTCTTTCTCCGTATTCCAGTGTGACACAGAGATTCTCACAGCCCCCTGTTCTTTTGTTCCCAGCGTCTGGTGCATCAGCGGAGCGCAATGCGCCCCCGCCCGGACAGCAATTCCATGTTCCTCATACAACCAGTCCGCAACATACGCAGAATCTTCTTCTCCTATATTAAAAGAAAGAATTCCTACACGCCGGTTTCCGTCCGGATCACCATAAAGACGAATCCCGGGAATCTCCCTGATCTGTTCTTCCAGCCGTCTTAACAATTGCCGTTCCCGTTGCAAAATCTCCTTTGTTCCTTTTTTCTTCAGATAATCAAGCGCACCACCAAGTCCGGCGATTCCATGGACATTCATAGTTCCGGCTTCCAGATGCTCCGGCATCGCTTTCGGATGTTCCCGGTCAAAGCTGTGGATACCGCTTCCGCCTACCTTCAACGGACAAATCTCCACTCCCGGACGCACATAAAGTCCACCGGTTCCCTGGGGTCCCAAAAGTCCCTTATGCCCGGTAAAGCAAAAGATATCTATTCCCTGTTTCTGTACATCCACCGGTAAAATTCCCGCCGTCTGCGACCCGTCTACCACCAAAAGCAAATCTCTGCTCTCTGTTACTTCCCGGATTCTTTCCAGGTCTGTAATATTTCCGGTCAGATTGGAAGCATGTGTAATTACGATACCTTTTGTATTCTCCCTGACAAGCTCCGGAAGTTTTTCATACTCCAACACACCATTTTCATCTGCGGAAAGAAAACTGACTTCCACACCTTCCTCCTGCAAAAGGTAAAGAGGCCGAAGAACCGAATTATGTTCGCAGACTGTGGTGATCACATGATCCCCCTTATGGAACAGTCCAAAAATCGCAGTGTTCAGTGCCTCTGTAGCGTTCGAGGTAAATGCGATCCGCTCTCCTTTTTCTGCATGAAAAAGTTCTGCCAGCTGCTCTCTTACCTGATAGACACACCGTCCCGCCTGCAACGTGGCCTCATGTGCGCCCCGTCCGGGATTCCCCATGGTATGAAAGGCACGAATCACAGCTTCTTCCACCTCTTTCGGCTTTTGCAGCGATGTTGCCGCGTTATCCAGATATATCATGGCTTGATGATCCGGTCGGCCTTTGTCATCCGCTCTGCGATATCATACATATTGGTAACTTCTCCCACCTGTAATTTATCGGATATTCCATAAAAGTTCAGACAGGTACCACAGGTACGAATCTCCACGCCCTGTTCTTCCAGCATTTTCAGGTCTTCCAGAGACTGAGAACCTTCACAGGTCAGGAATGCTCCCCCATTATAAAAGAGCATCTGATCCGGCAGCTCGTCCTGCTGTGTCAGCGCGTAAATAAATCCCTTCAACAACGTAGCACCCAGTTCGTCATTTCCCTCACCCATCGTTTTCGAAGAAATCACCACCAGCCGATTCTTCTTCGCCGGTGCACATACTACATAATCTGCTTCTTCCACTGATGTCTCCTGCGTTGCCTCTGCCTCGCCAACTGTCAGTGTCACCTGGTATTCCTGTTCTTTCACTTTCCTTGAAATACAGCCATAACCTTTCTGATTTGCCATCTTGGTCAGGTTCTGCACAGCAATCTCATTATCCACCAGCACCTCCACCGTTCCGGCACCCTGCAGTTCTTTGATGGCTTCCTTTGCTTTCACTAACGGGATCGGGCAGATATCTCCGAGTGCATTTACTGTTCTTTTCATTTTTGGTTCCTCCTGTGTATTTTTTGATGATAGATACTATAAGCTATCTATTAATTTATAACGGGCAGGTATCCTTGTCAATGCTCTCCTAATGCTATGAACTCCACGACCGGCAAGTTGAATGCTGCCAATATGCTGTTCGTAGTAACATGAGAATCGTGTGGTTTTGTCTTTTTCCTGTCATTTGCTCTTTATTTGCGCCCTGCAACCAGAATCTCCACTTCCTGTCTCTCCATCACTTTCCCGACAATCTCTGCCGGAAGTCCGGCCTCCCGCAGTTTTCCGCGCAGTTCTTCCGCCACCTCTCCCGGCACTGCAAACAGCAGTCCGCCGGAAGTTTGCGGATCGTACAATACTTCTTCTATCCCGAACGACACATTCTCAAACCGCACATACTGTTCCAGATGATTCCTGTTTTTCTGTCCTGCTGCGGTCAGGAGGAATTCTTCTGCACATGATTCCGCTCCGTCAAATACCGGGAGCCGGTCTGCGTAGATTTTGCAGGAATGTCTGCCGTCCATCATTTCGTGCAGATGCCCAAGGAATCCAAATCCGGTAACATCGGTGCAGGCGTGTACCGGATATTTTCGTCCAATCTCAGACGCTTTGCGGTTCAGTGTTGTCATGGAATCAATCACCTGCTCCATCGCTCCTTCCGGTGCCTGGCTGACACGATTTGCGGCACATAGAATGCCTACACCCAGTCGTTTCGTCAGAATCAGGCAATCGCCCGGTTTTGCGCCGTTGTTTTCCCATATTTTTCCGGATCTACCACGCCGGTCACGGACAGACCGTATTTGATATCGCTGTCAGCGATCGAATGACCGCCTGCAAGGCTTCCACCCGCTTCCTGTACTTTTTCAGCGCCGCCCTGTAAGATTCTCCCGAGAATATTCAGATCCATGGACTCCGGAAAGCATACAATATTCAGTGCTGTCTTTACTTCTCCTCCCATGGCATAGATGTCGCTCAGGGCATTCGTTGCCGCTATTTTTCCAAATATGTACGGATCCTCTACCATCGGTGGAAAAAAATCCAATGTCTGTACCACTGCCTGGCGCTCATTCAGGCGATATACTGCTGCATCATCCTTGCTGTCATATCCAACCAGCAGATTTTCATCTTTTTTTCCTTTCGGAAGCCGTTCCAGGATGTGTTCCAGCACTCCGGCTCCCAGTTTTGCGGTACAACCACCGCTTTTGCAGAATACAATTTCTTTTTCGCTCATACTCTCTCCGATCATACAATCTTTTTCACTATTTCTACAGTTATCATTCACCAAACCAAAGTTACCCTAATCTCAAAACTCCTCTTTAGCCGATGCATCCTTATTTTTACTTCCGTGCACATTCCCCATCTTCTCCCAGAAGAATATCCAGCCCGTGTCCCAGTGAACTCAGTATGTAGGTAAGACTCTCCGCTACAGCCTTCGGGCTTCCCGGAAGATTGACGATCAGGGTCTGTTTGCGGATTGCACTGGCAGCGCGGCTTAACATTGCTCTCGGTGTGATTGTCAGGCTGTATGCCCGAATCGCCTCTGCAATCCCCGGCACGACCCTGTCTGCTACTGCAAGCGTGGCTTCCGGTGTCACATCGCGCATGGAAAATCCCGTACCACCGGTTGTCAGAACCAACGCACAATGTTCCTCATCTGCCAGTCTGCAAAGTTCTCTTTCGATCAATGCCTGCTCGTCCGGAAGAATCCGGTAAGATACCACTTCATATCGATCGTCCGGAAGCAATTCCTGAATCTTCGGGCCACTCAGATCCTCCCGCTCTCCGCGGGATCCTTTATCACTTAATGTAACAATTCCAACTTTATATTTTCGTTTTTCCATCCTTATTTTCCTGCTTTCTCTATCACATTCGCACAATCATAATACTTTTTTATCGGCATCTCTTGGAAGCAATTTTTTCTGTATCCTATCCCCGGATAATCCGAATCAGATTTTTATCCAACATCAATGTCCGATTCCACGGGTTGATTATCACGCCCTCAATCTCATCCACTGAAAGTGCCGATACAAATAATTTTTCCATATCTGTAAGGAACGTGGACATCACACTTCCACCGCCCTTTAATTCCTCATCGAAACTGGTAAAAGCAGCCCACCATTTCTTTCCATCATCGGTCTGAATAGCTTGCAGGCGCATCTGCTGATTTCCCACCGGTGGCTCCACGGCCACGATCAGCTGTCCGTGAGCCTGCATCCGTCTGCGTACAACCGTCAGAGCATGTGCCAGCATTTCCTGTGTCGGATTCTGCTGCAGGGAAAGAATTGCCTGTTCCATTCGTTCATTATCTTTTAACCCTTCATCGGTCGATATATTTCTGTGATCTGTCATAAATTTGCCTCGTCTTTCTCAAATTCTTATCTTACAGACAGTATAACACAGATAGATTCTCTTCGAAAAGAAAGAAAAGTGATGATCTGTCAAGGAGTAAAACTTTTTTTATTTTTGTCGGAAATGAATAGAGGCTTTGCCAGCTGAGAATCATTTTAGTTGTAAAAACAAATACAATTAGGAGGATTCTTATTATGGCATTGAACAAGGTAGAAATCTGCGGCGTAAATACATCCAGGCTTCCGATACTGACCAATGAGGAAAAAGAATTGCTCTTTGAAAAGATAAAAAAAGGGGACAAAGAAGCAAGAGAACTGTATATCAAGGGAAATCTTCGTCTGGTACTCAGTGTGATCAAACGTTTTTCCGGAAGCAACGAAAACGCTGACGATCTTTTTCAGATCGGATGCATCGGACTCATGAAAGCAATTGATAATTTTGATACAACCTTGCAGGTGAAATTTTCCACTTACGCTGTACCGATGATCATCGGGGAAATCCGAAGATATCTGCGTGACAACAGTACCATCCGAGTCAGTCGTTCCCTGCGCGACACTGCTTACAAGGCTATCTACGCCAGGGAAAATTATCTGAAAAACAATCTCCGTGAACCGACGATTATGGAGATCGCCTCCGAAATCGGAATGGAAAAAGAAGAAATTGTTTATGCGCTTGATGCAATCCAGAGTCCGATGAGTTTATACGAACCAGTATATACCGAAGGTGGTGACACTCTCTATGTAATGGATCAGGTCAGTGATAAGAAAAATAAGGAGGAAAACTGGGTGGAAAATCTTGCACTGCAAGATGCAATGAACCGGTTAAACACACGGGAACGGCATATCGTAAATCTACGATTTTACGAAGGTAAGACACAGATGGAAGTTGCACAGGAGATCGGCATCTCTCAGGCACAAGTCAGCCGGCTTGAAAAAAACGCCCTTCGAGTGATGCGAAATTATCTGCGTTAGATTAAAACCTTGCTTTCCTTTTTTTGGATAATTTGATAAACTAGGCAGGAGAAAGGAAAGATACCAAAAATCAAAAATTTATAGTTCCTGACACCAGACCACACGGTATCACAAATCAAACAGAATTTTATGTGCAAATTTTATAAATATTATAAAGAACTGAAAAAAAGTAAAGAAAGTCCTCTTCAGACTGCTTTTCCATTTCTCATGAAAGAAAAATGCTGTGTTTCTTTTGTAGGCGCTGGAGGAAAAAGTTCTCTGATTACCTGTATCGCTGACTGGGGTGCGCTCCACAAAAAAAAGGTTCTGGTAACTACAACCACCCATATTTTCCGTCCCTCTTCCCTGAAACTGGCTCAAAACGAACAGGAACTGGAACATATCTGGCAGACAGACAATTGGGCGGTGATTGGTACTGTGGATTCTGTGCAGCCACAGAAACTTCAAAGTCCGGATCCTCACTGGTTACAGCGTGCGGCAGAACTTGCGGATCTGATTCTGATTGAAGCAGACGGTTCCAAACGCCTGCCCTGCAAGGTACCGGATTCCCATGAACCGGTCATACTCCCTCAGACAGACGTAGTTGTTGCCGTTCTTGGACTTTCTGCGCTAAATCTTCCTTTAAAAGACTGCTGTTTCCGACTGGACAAAGCAACCAAACTTCTGTCTGCAAAAGAATCACATCCTCTGACCTGCCAACATATAGCAACAATTTTTGCTTCCAGCCAGGGACTACGGAAAGCTACAAACAACAGCGAATATGTTGTCGTATTAAATCAGTGTGACAACGAAGACCGAAAGAATGCCGGTGAACAAATCAGTGACATTCTCTGCGGATTAGATCCTACTATAAACCATATAATTTTAACAAAATTGCATCCGTGACATACGGAAACCACATAAGAGAAAGGATAAACATACAATGAATGGATTTACACATTTTGATCATGAAGGAAATGCCATAATGGTAGATGTCCATGAAAAAGCAGATACTTACCGGGTAGCTATAGCTCAGGGAACCATTACCGTTAACAAAGAGGTCTTTGACGCAATCACCCATCATACTGCCAAAAAAGGTGATGTTCTTGGCGTTGCAAGAATTGCGGGAATTATGGCTGCTAAAAAAAATGCCGAATTGATTCCTCTGTGCCATATCATTGCTCTGACAGACTGTGAAGTGCAATTTTCGCTGGATGTTGCCAATCATCAAATAACGGCAATCTGCCGGACTTCCTGTGTAGGGAAAACCGGTGTTGAGATGGAAGCCATGACCGGTGTCAGTGTGGCTCTTCTGACAATCTACGATATGTGTAAGGCGATGGATCGCAGCATGGTAATCTCCGGGATTCAGCTTTTGGAAAAACTGGGCGGAAAATCCGGTCACTACAAAAAAGAGTAATCTATATTTCAAAAAAAGCCCCTGTCCGGACAATCTTTTATAG
>ENA-OQCO01000694-OQCO01000694.1-human-gut-metagenome-genome-assembly--contig:-NODE-694-length-17055-cov-2.485113_pt1 | contig 17055 bp, 14 predicted proteins | sample MGYA00242500_ERZ504582 | MGnify/ENA primary metagenome ERZ504582 (study PRJEB26092, sample SAMD00036346) | human gut metagenome | host: Homo sapiens | study: EMG produced TPA metagenomics assembly of...
TTCACAAAAAAGAGCTTTGAAGGTTTTGAAACGGGATGCTATAATAACAAAAGAGTGCTCCTGCAGACATCTGTGCGAGGGCGCGACTACTGAGATGAATACAGGAGGATTCTTGTTATGAGAGCAAGCGGAATTTTGCTTCCGGTATCCAGCCTTCCGTCCAGATTTGGAATCGGCTGTTTTTCTGCGGAAGCTTATGAATTTGTAGACCAGCTGGTGAGAGCAGGACAGAGATACTGGCAGATCCTGCCTCTTGGACCTACCGGATATGGAGATTCACCATATCAGTCTTTTTCCACATTTGCGGGAAATCCGTATTTTATTGATCTGGAAGCTTTTGTAAAGGCAGGATATCTTGAGGAAAGCGAATGTGAGGCCTGTGACTGGGGCAGTAATGAGAGCTATGTGGATTATGAAAAGATATACAAGTCTAGATTTGTTCTTTTGAGAAAAGCGTTTGAGAAATCAAATTGTGAGGCAGATGCAGAATATCAGAAGTTTGTTAAAACGAATGCAGCATGGCTTGAGGATTACAGCCTGTATATGGCCATCAAGGACAGTCTCAGCGGCATCAGCTGGATTGAGTGGCCGGCAGAATTAAAGAACAGAGATCAGGCAGCACTTGATGAAGCTGGGAAAAAACTTTCCAGGGAAGTGGCATTTTATCGTTTCCAGCAGTTCTGGTTCTTTAAGCAGTGGACAGAGCTGAAGGCTTATGCCAACGATAAAGGTGTGGAGATCATCGGGGATGTGCCGATCTATGTTGCTTTTGACAGTGCAGATGCCTGGGCGCAGCCGGAGCTTTTTCAGTTTAATGAAGAAAATCTGCCGGTAGGTGTTGCCGGATGCCCACCGGATGCTTTTTCTGCTACAGGACAGCTCTGGGGAAATCCGCTTTATGACTGGGATTACCATAAAAAGACAGGTTATGCGTGGTGGACACTTCGCATGGCTAACTGCATGAAGCTTTATGACGTTGTACGTATTGACCATTTCCGAGGGTTTGATGAGTATTATTCCATTCCTTATGGAGATAAAACAGCAGAGTTTGGCCATTGGGAAAAAGGACCGGGAATTGAGCTTTTCCGGACTTTGGAGAAAAATCTCGGCAAGCTGAATGTGATCGCGGAGGATCTTGGACTTCTTACAGACAGTGTGATCGAACTGGTGGAGGAATCCGGATTTCCAGGTATGAAGGTTCTTCAGTTTGCTTTTGATGAGAATGAGGATAGCCCGTATCTGACGCACAGATATGAGAGAAACTGCATCGTTTACACCGGAACGCATGATAATGAGACAACAAGAGGATGGTTCCGGAATTTAAGCCAGCATGACAGGAATTTTGCGAAAGCGTATGTCGGCTGCGAGGGCAGGCATGAGACTGCAGCTGTGTGGAGCATGATCCGTGCAGCAATGGCGAGTGTGGCAGATCGATGCGTGGTTCCTGTGCAGGATTATCTCTGCCTGGGAAATGAAGCAAGGATCAATGAACCGTCTACACTTGGAGACAACTGGAAGTGGAGAATGAAGAAAGGCCAGCTGACAGAGAAAACGCTAGAGAAGATATATAAGATGACGAAGCTTTATGGAAGAATTGTAAAGAAAGAACCGGCGAAAAAAGAAGCGGGAGATAAAGCTGGCGTGGAAAAAATGTAATGAAGCTGTTCGTTTTGCAGAAAGGATAAAAATACAACATGGAAGAAACCAAAAACGAAAATAATGAAACACAGAAAGAGAAACCTGCACAGGAAGAAAATCCTGCAAGAAGAAGCCTTCTGTGGATCTTTGCAGGCGGTTATCTTGTGTATACAGGATATCGCCTGTGTGAAGGAATCATTAAAGGAACGGATGATGCAAGCAAAGGATTTCTGGCAGCAGGCGGCATTTTTATTGTGATCGGAGCTGTGCTTCTTGTTAAAGCTGTCCGCAATCTGGCTAAAGCAGGTGCAGAGAAAGCATCTGAGCAGGAAACAGCAGCAAGAAAAATGATCGAGGAAAATGCCAAAAAGAAAATGTCTATCTCAGAGAGAGCGCATCTGGCCGAGAATCTGGATGATGCGGAGGAGAGTGAGGCAGAAGAGACAAGTGGGAAAGTTGATAACAGTTCTGCGGAGTAATATAAGGAATGGGAAAGGTAAAACGATTTCGTCCGTGAGTATGTAGCGGAATAGAATGCGTGCAGGATCTGCACAAATACGATATAGCAACAATATAGAAAGCCGGAACATCTGGCAGAGAATTATTGAAATGTTCTCTGCCTGGATCTTCCGGCTTTTGTTTATTTGCGTTTTCTTGATTTTCGCCGTTTCTTTCGGGATTTTTTACCACCAGGGGTGTGAAGGGTGGACCAGCAGAATGCCTGTACCAGCAAAATCCCGATCAGTGCACCGCAGCTGTCAATACCCACATCCCTTACAGACGGTCCGCGGGCATTTACAAAGGACTGATGATATTCATCCAGACCTGCAAATCCCACGCATACTATTCCTACCAGGAGCATCAGCCAGATTCTCCGGACTCCGTAAACGTAGAGCGGGAAGGAAATGGAGATGGCAAGAAGACAGTATTCTGTCATATGAGCTGCCTTACGGACATAAAACTCGATGCCGGAAGCCTCCTGAGAGAGCTGATCAGGGCTTTTGCCAGTGGCAAGTATTTCGTTTTTCGTTTCTACGATCTGGTAGCTGATTTTATAGCTTAAAGCTCCGGAAACTTCTCCGGTCTGTGCGGAAAAGGAATAGATCACGCACATCATCAGGACCGCAGGTGCAAAAGAAAATGGTTTTAATAATGTAATCAGTACTTTCATGGCTCTTAATATAGCACTCATGCCGGAAAATGTCCAGAGGAAAGAAGAAAACCGATTATTTCACAAATTGCCGGTTCTTGCACAGCCATGTAGACATTAATGGAAGAATTGTGTTAGAATAGAAACCAAATTCCAGGGGTATTTTAAACGTGGAAAAACTAAATATCCGAAAGATAAAAGCAAAATAAGGGAGGAGGATCAATGAGTCTTGCAGATAATATATTTATTAACATGTGTAAAGATGTAATAGAGAACGGAACCAGCACAGAAGGAGAGAAGGTGCGCCCTGTATGGGAAGATGGAACTCCGGCTTATACCATTAAGAGATTTGGTGTTGTGAACCGCTATGATCTGCGTAAAGAATTTCCGGCACTGACTTTAAGAAGAACAGCTTTAAAGAGTGCCATGGATGAGATCTTATGGATCTGGCAGCAGAAATCCAACAATATCCATGATCTTCACAGCCATATTTGGGACAGCTGGGCCGATGAGAACGGTTCCATCGGAAAAGCCTACGGTTATCAGCTGGGTGTGAAGCATCAGTATAAAGAGGGAATGATGGATCAGGTTGACCGTGTGCTTTTTGACCTTAAGAACAATCCGTACAGCAGAAGGATCATGACTAATATTTATGTACATCAGGATCTTCATGAGATGAATCTTTATCCTTGTGCATATTCCATGACTTTCAATGTTACCAAAGAACCGGATAAAGACAAACTGGTTCTGAATGCAGTGCTGAATCAGAGATCCCAGGATATCCTGGCTGCCAATAACTGGAATGTATGTCAGTATTCCCTGCTTCTTATGATGATTGCCCAGGCCTGTGATATGGAGGCCGGAGAGCTTGTCCACGTGATCGCTGACTGCCATATTTATGACAGACATATCCCGGTGATCAAGGAGCTGATCTCAAGGAAACCATATCCTGCACCAACAGTTAAGCTGAACCCGGATGTAAAAGATTTCTACAAGTTTACAACGGATGATCTGATCGTGGAGAACTATGAGACCTGGCCGCAAATCAAAAATATTCCCATCGCGGTATAAATAAAACAATATTGGACACAAGAAAGGAATCAGATATGAATATTATTGTTGCAGCAGATAAGAACTGGGGAATCGGAAGAAATAATCAGCTTCTGGTCAGCATCCCTGCAGATATGAAAATGTTCCGCGAGGAGACTACAGGCAAGGTGGTTGTTATGGGAAGAAAGACACTGGAATCTTTCCCAAACGGACTTCCGCTTAAGAACAGAACAAATATTGTTATCACAGGAAATAAAGATTATCAGGTAAAAGGTGCAGTGGTCGTGCACAGTATTGAGGAAGCTCTGAAAGAAGTGGAGAAATATCCGTCTGAGAATGTATACTGCATCGGCGGAGACAGCATTTATAAACAGATGCTTCCGTACTGTGATGTAGCTCATGTGACAAAGATTGATTTTGCATATGAGGCAGATGCACATTTCCCGAATCTGGATGAAGACCCTGAGTGGGAGATCACAGCAGAGAGTGATGAGCAGACATATTTTGATCTGGAGTATGCATTTGTGAAATACGAGAGAAAGAATAAATAATATTGAGTGAATCAATATCAAAGAGAAATGCACCGCGGAGTGGATATTATGAGATGACTTCCAAGCGTTAGAGTTTAGGTCAGACTTTTGGAGTCGGTATATTAATATCAGACTGTGGTGCATTTTGTGAATATAAAGATGAAATTCTGATACAGTAACTGAAAAAACAGGCTGCTTATCTGATATAAACAGCCTGTCTTAAAAGTACTATCTGATTAAAAAAAGTACGATTACTCGATTACGTGGATCCATCCCTCCGGAGCTTCGATGCGTCCCATCTGGATGCCTGTCAGTGTGTCGTACAGTTTCTGAATAACCGGTCCCATCTTTTCCATTCCGCTTGGGAAGCAGATCTCTTTGCCATGGTCGTTGATCTTTCCGACTGGAGAGATAACAGCAGCAGTACCGCAAAGACCGCACTCTGCGAAATCTTTAACTTCATCGAAGTAGACCTCACGTTCCTCAGCTTCCAGACCAAGGTACTCTTTTGCAACGTAGATCAGGGAACGACGTGTGATGGAAGGAAGGATGCTGTCAGATTTCGGTGTTACAACCTTGCCGTCTTTTGTTACAAAGATGAAGTTCGCTCCGCCTGTCTCCTCAACTTTAGTACGAGTCTTAGGATCAAGGTACATGTTCTCGTCAAAGCCCTGTTTGTGAGCATCTACGATTGCATGAAGGCTCATTGCGTAGTTAAGGCCAGCTTTGATGTTACCTGTTCCGCAAGGTGCAGCACGGTCAAAGTCGCTGACACGGATCGTGATCGGTTTTGCGCCGCCTTTGAAGTACGGGCCGACCGGTGTTGTAAGGATACGGAACTGATATTCATCAGCCGGTTTAACGCCGATTACAGCGTTGGAACCAAACATGTAAGGGCGAAGGTAAAGTGTTGCACCTGAGCCGTATGGAGGAACCCATGCAGCATTAGCCTTAACTACCTGGTTAACAGCGTCGATAAATCTCTCTTTCGGGAATACCGGCATTTCAAGTCTTGCAGCAGAAGCAGCAATACGCTCTGCGTTCAGGTCAGGACGGAATGTAACAATACGTCCGTCTTCTGTTGTGTAAGCTTTCAGTCCTTCGAATACGCTCTGTGAATACTGAAGTACACCAGCACACTCATTAAGTACGATGTTAGGATCTGTGCTTAAAGTACCCTCATCCCATTTTCCATCTTTAAAATTAGATACATATCTGTAGTCGGTTGGCATGTAGCTGAATCCGATGCTGGACCAGTCAATGTTCTTTTTTTCCATGACGATATTCCTCCGTTTGAGAATTTTTACTTTTTACCATTGTAAAACTTTTACGTACTAACTTCAATAGGCAAAATTGAATTTTTTATTCCTTTTTTGCATTCTCTTGTAATTTTTACAGGAGTTCGCTATAATAAAAATATCTATGGACTGGAGGAAAAAATGGACAATCATGAATTTGAGGATCTTGGAAAAAAGATTCAGGACATTGTAGATAATGCGGTAAATTCCAACAGCTATCATGAGCTGAGCCGTACCATTAATCAGACTGTGAACAAGGCAATCGATTCCGGAAGCGAAGCATTGAAAAATGCTATGAATTCCGTATTTGATCCGGCCAATGACCCGAACTACAGGAAGAACAGCTACACTTATCAGAATCCTTATTACGGACGGAATAAGAAGGCCAGGGAACAAGCTGCGAAGAAACAGACAGAGCTTCTTTACGGCAAGACAACAGGCGAGAATCTGAAGGGCATGATGATGGCGGTTTCCGGAGGTATTCTTTTAAGCGGAATGGGACTTGGTGCCATGGTGCTTCTGATCTGGATGGGACTTGGCCACAGTGGAGCACTTGCAGCAGGTGTGCTTGGAGTGATGTGCACAGGTGCAGCAGGAGGTGGAGTACTTCTTGGGGCCGGAACGAAACGGCTTGGAAGACTGGGACGTTTTCAGAAATATATTAAGGAACTGGGAGATCATACATATTGTAATTTCCGGAAGCTTGCCCTGGCAGTAGGAAAACCGGAAAAATATGTAAAAAAAGATATCAGCCGTATGATCGCCAAAGGATGGTTTCTGGAAGGCCATGTGGATGCCCAGGAGACCTGTCTGATCACCAGCAATGAGACATATCAGCAATACCAGGAAACACAGAAGCAGCTGGAAATCAGAAAACAGGAAGCAGATCCGAAGGTGCAGCTTGAAGAGAATATGAGTCCGGAAGCACAGGACGTTCTGAAGAAAGGGAATGAATTCCTGGTGAAGATCAGAGAGAGCAACGACGCGATCCCTGGAGAAGAGATCTCCGCGAAGATATCCAGAATGGAACTGATCGTTCAGAAGATATTTGAGCGTGCCGGAGAGCATCCGGAGGTGATCCCGGACCTCAGGAAACTGATGGATTATTATCTGCCGATGACTGTGAAGCTTCTGGATGCTTATGAGGACATGGACAGGCAGCCAATCCAGGGTGAGAATATTTCAGCCTCCAAGCGTGAGATCGAGGATACGATCGATACGTTGAATATTGCATTCGAGAAACTTCTTGATTCTATTTTCCGTGATACAGCCTGGGATGTATCAGCAGATATTTCTGTGTTACATACAGTTCTTGCACAGGAAGGCCTGACGGAAGATGATTTTGAAAAGATGAAGCAGGAAGCTGCACAGAAATAAATGCCATTGATGGCAGGAAGCCGGGCGGAAACAAAAACAGAGTGATCAGGATGGCAGAAGTGCTATCCTGAGTTTGAACTGTTATGTATGGATAAATGATTTAGGAGAGCTTATGGGAGAAGAATTTAAAGATTTTGAAGCAGAAGCTCCGGTACTGACACTGGAACCGGATCTCACAGATGAGAAAGACGAAGTCACAGCGAAAGAACCTGAGAAAACAGAAGAGCCGGCAATCGAGGAACCGGTGCTTTCCCCACAGGAGCAGAAGATGGTGGATGATTTTGCTGCAAAGATCGATATTGAGAATACGAACCAGATCCTGCAGTTTGGAGCAGGAACCCAGAAGAAGATGGCAGATTTTTCGGATGCTGCACTTGAGAATGTACGGACACAGGATCTTGGGGAAGTGGGAGATCTTCTGGCAAATGTTGTAGGGGAACTGAAGGATTTTGATGCTGCCGAGGAGAAAGGTTTGTTTGGCTTTTTTAAGAAGCAGACAGCCAGGGTGGATACACTGAAGAACCGTTATACCAAGGCAGAAGGAAATGTGGCGAAGATCACGGAGACACTGGAACAGCATCAGATGCGTCTGATGAAGGATTCGGCAGTTCTGGATAAGATGTATGACCAGAACCTGGCATACTTTAAAGAGCTTTCTATGTATATCCTTGCGGGCAAAAAGAAACTTCAGGCAGTCCGCGACGGACAGCTTCGTGAGCTTCAGCAGAAAGCAGCCACAAGCGGTCTTCCAGAGGATGCACAGGCTGCCAGTGATCTGGAGAATAAATGCGGCAGATTTGAAAAAAAGCTTCATGATCTGGAACTTACCAGAACGATTTCCATGCAGACTGCACCGCAGATCCGTATGATCCAGAATAATGATACAACAATGATCGAGAAGATCCAGACAACCATCGTGAACACCATTCCGCTCTGGAAGAGCCAGATGGTTCTGGCACTTGGAATTGCCCATTCCACGGAAGCAGCACAGGCACAGCGTCAGGTTACAGACCTTACCAATGAACTCTTAAAGAAGAATGCGGAAACTCTTCATCTTGCATCTGTGGAAACAGCCAGAGAAGCAGAGAGAGGAATCGTGGATATTGAGACTCTCAGGCAGACCAATCAGCAGCTGATCCAGACTCTGGATGATGTGATGAAAATTCAGCAGGAAGGCAGGGTGAAACGCCAGGCTGCAGAGGCAGATATGAGACGGATGGAGAATGAACTGAAATCAAAACTGCTGGAGATCCGGCACTGAAAAAAATATTGCTGAGAATTATATGGAAAAGAAAGGCAGGGCGTTCAGAAACACCTGCCTTTCAAGATTAATAGAGGAGATTTTTTATGTACAGAGATCATACAAAAGTAATAAAAATCGGAAATCGTGTCATTGGAGGAGGCAACCCGGTTCTGATCCAGTCCATGACAAATACAAAAACTGAAGATGTGGAGGCAACCGTTGCACAGATACTTTCCCTGGAAAAAGCAGGCTGTGATATTATCCGCTGTGCAGTTCCTACTATGGAAGCTGCGAAGGCTTTATCTCAGATCAAGAAACAGATCCATATTCCGCTTGTTGCAGATATTCATTTTGATTACAGACTTGCGATTGCGGCGATGGAGAACGGTGCAGACAAGATCCGTATCAATCCGGGAAACATCGGTTCAAAAGAACGGATCAAGGCAGTGGTGGATACTGCAAAAGAGCGAAATATTCCTATCCGTGTAGGAGTAAACAGTGGTTCTCTTGAGAAAGAACTGGTGGAGAAATATCACGGTGTTACAGCAGAAGGACTTGTGGAGAGTGCCCTTGACAAGGTACACATCATCGAAGAGATGGGATATGACAATCTTGTGATCAGCATCAAGTCTTCCGATGTCCTTATGTGTGCGAAAGCTCACGAACTGATCGCAAAACAGACACAGTATCCTCTTCATGTAGGAATCACAGAGGCGGGAACTCTGTATTCCGGGAATATTAAATCAGCCATTGGACTTGGGATTATCCTGTATCAGGGAATCGGTGATACCATCCGCGTTTCCCTGACAGGTGCGCCGTTGGAAGAAGTAAAATCTGCCAGACGTATCCTTAAGACACTGGGACTTCGTAAAGGCGGCGTGGAGGTTGTTTCCTGTCCTACCTGCGGAAGAACCAAGATCGATCTGATCGGCCTTGCAAACCAGGTGGAGACTATGGTTCAGGATATTCCTCTTGATATCAAAGTTGCAGTTATGGGCTGTGTGGTAAATGGTCCGGGAGAAGCTAAAGAAGCGGATCTTGGAATTGCAGGAGGCGATGGAGTCGGCCTGCTGATCAAACATGGAGAAGTGGTAAAGAAAGTGCCGGAGAGTGAACTTCTGAACACACTTCGGGAAGAGCTTCTTTCCTGGAATGAACAGGAGTCATAATGGAGAAGGATTTTTTTGATGTATTTCCTCATCTGAAAGTAAAGAAAGAACTGGAAGAACTTCTGGACATGGTGTTTGTGACAAAAGTTTCCATGAATCCGGGAAGGACACATCTGAGGGTTTATATTGAGAGCAGCAGATGGATCCATAAGAAGAATATTTTTGCCCTGGAGGATGAAATCGAGAGACAGTGTTTTCCGGGAATCCCAATGACTGTTACAGTTGTGGAAAAATTTCATCTTTCCGAGCAGTATACGCCGGAGAATTTCCTGGAGAGCTACCGTTCCAGTATGGAAGTGGAGCTTCGGAATTATAATATGCTGGAGTTCAATCTGTTCCGAAGGGCAAAGATCACTTTTACAGGAAAAGATACCATGCATATGGAACTTCCTGATACTGTGATCTCCCGCCAGAAAAGTGAGATACTCGTGGAATATTTTCATAAGGTTTTCTGTGAGCGGTGCGGAATGGATCTCAAGGTAGAGCTGGATTTCATAGAAGCGAAAGAGAGCAAATACAGGAAAAATGCTGCCCTGCAGATCAGGCAGGAAGTGGAAAATGTCCTGAAGCATGTGAAGCTTTCAAATGGGGAAGAGAGCGCGCCGGAAGCAGAGGAAGTATCCAAAGAAAAGACAAAGAAGGCTTCCGGGGATAAAAAGAATGAAAAATCAAATGAGAAGAAATCTTTTGACAAGAAGCAGCAGAAAGGCCAGAAGGGCGACTTCCGCGGCGGTTTCGGATTCCGGAGAGACAGTAATCCGGATGTTGTTTACGGCAGAGATTTCGACGGAGAACCGATCTCTCTGGAGAGTATTACCGGTGAGATGGGTGAGGTGATCATCCGCTGTCAGGTTATGGATGTGGAGAAACGTGAGATCCGAAATGAAAAGACTATTCTCATTTTTCCTGTGACAGATTTTACAGACAGTATTGTGGTAAAGATGTTCCTGCGTAATGAACAGGTTCCGGAAGTGACAGAGAGCGTTAAGAAGGGAGCTTTCCTGAAACTGAAGGGCGTTACGACTATTGACCGATTTGACAGTGAGCTGACTATCGGAAATATTACAGGAATCAAAAAAATAGCAAATTTTACAACAGCAAGAACAGACACCAGTCCGCAGAAGAGAGTGGAGCTGCACTGCCATACCAAGATGAGTGATATGGATGGTGTCACAGATGCCAAAGCACTGGTAAAACGAGCCTATGAGTGGGGGCATAAGGCAATTGCCATCACAGACCATGGGGTTGTACAGTCTTTCCCGGAGGCGAACCATTGCTTTGATGCCTGGGGAGGATGTGTGCCGAAAGAGTCTGATTTCAAGGTACTCTATGGCATGGAAGCTTATCTGGTTGATGATCTGAAGGGTATGGTTACAAATTCCAAAGGACAGAGACTGGATGGGGATTTTGTTGTTTTTGATATTGAGACAACTGGTTTCTCGGCTCTGACCTGTAAGATCATTGAAATCGGTGCTGTAAAAGTAAAAAAAGGTGAGATCACAGACCGTTTTTCCACCTTTGTTAATCCGGGAGTGCCAATTCCGTTCCGTATTGAGCAGCTGACCAGCATCAATGATTCTATGGTGATCGATGCGCCTGCCATTGAAGAAGTACTGCCGAAATTTCTGGAGTTTTGTGAGGGCTGTGTGATGGTGGCCCATAATGCGGACTTTGATATGAGCTTTATCATAGAAAACTGTAAACGTCAGGGAATCCCGGATGATTTTACCTATGTGGATACTGTAGGTATGGCCAGATTCCTTCTTCCTGCGCTGAACCGTTTTAAGCTGGATACGGTAGCCAAGGCAGTTGGTGTTTCCCTGGATCATCACCACAGAGCTGTAGATGATGCTGCATGTACTGCAGAGATTTTTGTGCGGTTTGTGAAGATGCTTGCAGAAAGAGATATTTTTGATGTGGATGAGATGAACAGTCAGGGTGCTGTGTCACCTGATACCATCCGGAAGCTTCCGACTTACCATGCCATTGTTTTTGCAAAAAATGAGACAGGCAGGATCAATCTCTATAAACTGGTAAGCCAGTCCCATTTAAAGTACTATCACAGACGCCCAAGAGTCCCCAAAAGTGTACTGGAGAAATACAGAGAAGGACTTCTTGTGGGAAGTGCCTGCGAGGCCGGAGAGCTTTATCAGGCCCTGCTTCGTAATGCACCGGATCAGGAGATTGCAAGACTTGTGAATTTCTATGATTATCTGGAAATTCAGCCACTTGGGAACAATGCGTTTATGCTTGCGGATGAGAAGCACGATATGATCAATTCAGAGGAAGATTTAAAAGAGATCAACCAAAAGATCGTCAAGCTTGGAGAGCAGTTTAAGAAACCGGTGGTTGCAACCTGTGATGTGCATTTTATGGATCCGCAGGATGAGGTTTACAGACGTATCATTATGGCCGGAAACGGCTTTTCCGATGCAGATAACCAGGCACCTCTTTATCTCCGTACAACGGAGGAGATGCTGGAGGAATTTTCCTATCTTGGAAGTGAGAAGGCGGAAGAAGTGGTTATCACCAATACCAACAAGATCGCGGATATGATCGAAAAGATCTCGCCCATCCATCCGGATAAATTCCCGCCTGTCATTGAGAATTCCGAGCAGGACCTGAAGAATATCTGCTTTACAAAAGCACATGAAATGTACGGAGATCCTCTTCCAAAGATTGTAGAGGACCGTCTTGATAGGGAGCTGAACTCCATTATTTCCAATGGTTATGCGGTGATGTATATCATTGCCCAGAAACTTGTGTGGAAGTCCAATGAGGACGGATATCTGGTTGGTTCCCGAGGATCGGTTGGCTCGTCCCTGGCAGCTACCATGTCCGGTATTACAGAGGTTAATCCTCTGCCGCCGCATTATCTCTGCCCGAACCCGGACTGCAAATACAGTGATTTCGATTCTCCTGAGGTAAAAGAATATGCAGGCATGGCAGGCTGTGATATGCCGGATAAGGTCTGCCCGAAATGCGGCACTAAGATGAATAAAGAAGGTTTTGATATCCCGTTCGAGACGTTCCTTGGATTCAAAGGTGACAAGGAGCCGGATATTGACCTGAACTTCTCAGGAGAGTATCAGGCCAATGCCCACAGATACACAGAGGTTATTTTTGGAAAGGGCCAGACCTTCAAGGCAGGAACCATTGGTACCCTTGCGGAAAAAACTGCCTTCGGTTATGTGAAAAACTACTATGAGGAACGTGGTCAGCATAAGCGATACTGTGAAATTAACAGAATCGTACAGGGGTGTACTGGAGTCCGCCGTACCACAGGCCAGCACCCTGGAGGTATCATCGTACTTCCAATGGGTGAGGAGATAGAGAAGTTTACACCTGTGCAGCATCCTGCCAATGATGTGAACAGCGATATCATTACCACACATTTTGATTATCATTCCATTGACGGAAACCTTCTGAAACTGGATATACTGGGACATGATGATCCGACCATGATCCGTATGCTTGAAGACCTGACAGGTATTAGCGCAAGGACTGTTCCCCTGGATCAGCGAGATGTCATGTCTCTGTTTGCGGGAACCCAGGCACTGGGAATCAGCCCGGAGGATATTGGAGGCTGTAAGCTTGGCTGTCTTGGAATTCCGGAGTTTGGTACAGATTTCGCCATGCAGATGCTTATTGATACCAAGCCGAAATATTTTTCTGATCTGGTACGTATTGCAGGTCTTTCACATGGTACTGACGTTTGGCTGGGTAATGCACAGGTGCTGATTCAGAATGGTACAGCGACCATTTCCACAGCAATCTGTACCCGAGATGATATTATGATCTATCTGATTGGAAAAGGTGTGGAGAGTGGTCTGGCGTTTACTATTATGGAGAGCGTCCGTAAAGGTAAAGGTCTTCGAGATGAATGGATCCAGACTATGAAAGAACACGACGTTCCGGAATGGTATATCTGGTCCTGCAAGCTGATCAAGTACATGTTCCCGAGGCACATGCAGCTGCCTATGTTATGATGGCTTACCGTATTGCCTGGTACAAAGTGTTCCAACCTCTTGCTTACTATGCGGCATTTTTCAGTATCCGTGCAACATCGTTTTCCTATGAACTGATGTGCATGGGAAAAGAACGTCTGGAATATTACATGGCAGAGATCCGCAAGAAGGGTGACGAGGCATCCAAGAAGGAGCAGGATACTCTGAAGGATATGAGAATCGTGCAGGAGATGTATGCCAGAGGTTTTGATTTCGTACCCATTGATCTTTACAAGGCAAAAGCGCACCGTTTCCAGATCATGGGAGATAAGCTGATGCCCGCGCTGGATACCATAGACGGTCTGGGCGATAAGGCGGCTGATGCTGTAGTGGATGCAGCTGCCAGGGGAAAATTTCTTTCCAAGGACGATTTCCGCGACCGTACAAAAGTCAGCAAAACAGTTATTGACCTGATGGATGATCTGAATCTGTTCGGTGATATTCCGCAGTCCAATCAGATGTCATTATTTGACTTTACTTAACATCTGACTGATATGATAGCTGGTCAAGGCACATTATAAAATATAATTCCAGGAGGCAATATGAAGAAAGAAGAATTAAGATATCTGCAGCGGCTTGCAGAGCTGTATCCTACTATTGCAAAGGCATCAACTGAAATCATCAATCTGCAGTCCATACTGAATCTTCCGAAAGGTACGGAACATTTCATGTCGGACATCCACGGAGAATATGATGCTTTTTCTCATGTTCTCCGCAACGGTTCCGGCGCAGTGCGCAAAAAGATCGACGATGTATTTGGTCATACATTAAGCAACAGCGATAAGCGGTCGCTGGCAACTCTGATCTATTATCCGAAAGAAAAAATGGAAGTTGTGAAAAAAAACGAGGAGGATATGGAAAACTGGTATAAGATCACCCTCTACCGTCTGATCGAAGTGTGCAAGACAACAGCATCCAAATACACCCGTTCCAAAGTGAGAAAAGCCCTTCCGGCAGATTATGCCTATGTGATTGAGGAGCTGATCACAGAAAAAGCAGAAGTTCTTGATAAAGAAGCTTATTATGATGCCATCGTCAACACCATTATTGAGATCGGCAGAGCAGAGAATTTTATCATTGCCCTGGCTGAACTGATCCAGCGTCTTGTTGTGGATCACCTTCATGTGCTTGGTGATATTTATGATCGAGGTCCTGGTCCGCATTTCATTATGGATCGTCTGATGAAATATCATTCCCTGGATATCCAGTGGGGAAATCATGATGTAGTCTGGATGGGCGCAGCCACAGGACAGAAAGCCTGCATTGCGACAGTAATACGAAACAGTATCCGTTACCGTAACATGGACATTCTGGAGGATGGATATGGGATCAATCTCATGCCTCTGGCTACTTTTGCAATGGAAGCATATAAAGATGATTCATGTAAAGCTTTTGAGATGAAAGGTGATGCCAATAATTACAGCATTCTGGAGGAAGAACTTGGGCGCAAAATGCACAAGGCGATTGCTGTGATCCAGTTTAAGCTGGAGGGTCAGCTGATCCGCAGGCACAAAGAATTCCATATGGAAGAACGCTGCCTGCTACACAGAATTGATCCGAAGAAGGGAACGATCACACTCCCTGACGGAAAAGAATATCCGCTTACAGATACATATTTCCCGACAATTGATTGGAAGAAGCCGTATGAGCTTACAGCAGAAGAAAAAGATGTAATGGAACGTCTGGACCTGGCATTCCGTAACTGTGAGAAGCTGCAGAATCATGTACGTCTTCTTCTTGATAAAGGCGGTCTTTATAAGACATATAATGGAAATCTTTTATTCCATGGAAGCATTCCTCTTAATGAGGATGGAAGCCTGAAAGAAGTGCAGATCTACGGCAAAACTTATAAGGGAAAAGAGCTGTACGATGTTCTGGAGACTTATGTGCGGAGAGCTTTTTTCTCAATGAATGAGGATGAACAGCGAAAAGGCAGAGATATCATGTGGTATATCTGGGCTGCACCGAATTCTCCATTATTCGGTAAAGATAAGATGACTACTTTTGAGAGGTATTTTATTGCGGACAAGGCTACACATAAAGAGAAAAAAAAATGCGTATTACCATCTTCTGGAAAATGAAGAAGTGGTTGATAACCTTCTTCGCGAGTTTGGCCTGGAACCGGAAAAAGGACATATCATCAATGGCCATGTGCCAGTTCACCAGAGTGAGGGAGAGAGTCCTGTGAAATGTAATGGAAAAGTTCTTGTAATTGACGGTGGTTTTTCCAGACCTTATCAGAAGGTCACAGGAATTGCAGGCTACACGCTGGTTTATAACTCCTATGGACTGATTTTGTCTGCTCATGAGCCATTTACTTCCGCGGAAGAAGCAGTGGAGAAAGAGCAGGATATTGTGTCAAACAGAGTGGCTGTTCATTATAACAACAAACGTACTCTGGTGGGTGATACAGATACGGGTACAGCACTGAAGGAAAGGATTGGAGAACTGATCCAGCTTCTGGAGGTATACAGAAAAGGTATTATTAAAGAGAAAAAATAGGAAAAAGAGAGAAATACAGAGAAGTTTCTTAATATGCTATAGTAAACAGAGGTGATGCAGATGAGTAAAAACAAAAGAAAAAAACAGCGTCTGAAACGGCTCTGATCCTGTTGATCATTTTGTTTATTCTGGCAGGACTTGGAGGGATGCTGCTGGTTTCCCACAGAAATAAAGTTGCAAAAGAACAGCGAAAACAGGCGGCGATTGCTGCACTGGAGAGTATTCCGGAGGTAACGGCAACGCCGATGGCTACAGCGACACCGATACCGACAGCGACGCCGACTCCTTCTGTGACTCCGATTCCCACCATTCTTCCGTCATTTGATCCGGAGAGTTATCGGGGAACCTGGTACAGTACAGACGGCCTGACAACGATCAATATTTATGAGATCAGTCTGGATTCGGTTTCTTTCACTTATAAAAGAGTTAATGGGAAGAACAGTTCTCTTTTTGCGGAGGCAGATGTAACTGCAGAGGTGGCGGGAAATGCTACACAGTTTTATCTGAAAGATTCCGAGGGAAACAAGGCCAAAGGAGAATTTGTTTTTGATAAAAGCGGAAAGCTTTATGTGAAGGTCAAGACTTATAAGAGAGCGGATGGTTCTAAGACTTATCCGAAAACAGAGTCTATTATGACAAGGGAAGAACCGATGGAAAGTACACCGGCAGCAGAGCAGGAATCTTCCTATGATGAGAGCAGCGATGATGTATATGGGAGCCCCTACGGTGAGGAAGAAACATATTATGCGGAATAATAAATAACACGAAATAAAGAATCCCCGGATCTGCGGAAGTGCGGGAATCCTGATACAGGAATTCCCGGAACTGTTCCTAAGTCCGGGGATTTCTTTATTTGACCATTTTTTTTCGGTCTGTGCGACCAACGAGATAGTCAATGCTGGTGTCATAATAATTTGCCAGCCGGATAAGCATTTCAATTGGAATACTACGAGATCCCGTTTCATAATGGGAATAAGAACGCTGACTGATATGAAGAATCTCACTTAATTCTCTCTGTGACAGATCTGCGTCTGTACGTAAATCCTGGATACGCTGAAATTTCATTGTGCTCACTCTTCTTATAGAATATA
>ENA-OQCO01000695-OQCO01000695.1-human-gut-metagenome-genome-assembly--contig:-NODE-695-length-17052-cov-1.285672_pt1 | contig 17052 bp, 15 predicted proteins | sample MGYA00242500_ERZ504582 | MGnify/ENA primary metagenome ERZ504582 (study PRJEB26092, sample SAMD00036346) | human gut metagenome | host: Homo sapiens | study: EMG produced TPA metagenomics assembly of...
CTCCGAGCCTGCGGCAGAGCTGCAGTGGAAGAGGCTGCCCACAGCCGGTCAGGGCAGCAGCCAGCAGCAGGGAAGCGACGGAAAGGGAAAGAAACTGTTTGCAGTGCATAGATCAAAATACCTCGCGATCAGATTTGAGCGGGCAGAGAACTGCCCATGGGGGGAGGGTGCCTCCTCATGCGGGGGCATCCTCCATAAAAAATGCCCGAAAAGATCACTCCCTTCGGGCATTGGGGCACACGATATCAGCCGTTCAGGGACTCGATCGCAGCCTTGGTGTGTGCGATGTAGAGCTGCTGGATGTCGGAGATCTCGCCCAGACCGGCGATCTGGGTGTCCACTTCCTCAAATGCACCGGAAGCCTTGAACTCGCTCAGCCAGGAGTCATCGTCTGCACCGGCCATGTCGTTGTTGGCATGGTCACCGGCAACGACCATCAGCGGGCGCAGAACGACCTTGGTGTAACCGGCAGCCTTGACGGCCTCGATGACGTTCTCGCAGGCGGTTTCCTCCGGCTCGCCCTCGACGGTGCCGATGAAGACATTGTCATAGCCGAGGGTCTGCATGGTGGTCTGCATCTGGCTGTAGCTGATCTTTGCGGTGTGCGAGGTGCCGTGGCCCTGAAGACGAATGCGGTCTTCTCGGCAGCGGCGGCATCCAGACTATCGAAACCGGCATCCTTCACGGCAGCAGCGGTGATGGCTTTGGCGACGGCTTCCTTGTCGGAGTTGATGACGGCGGCATCTGCGCCGACCTCACCCAGCAGGGGCTCGGCCACCGCGACGGACTCGAACTTGTCGCGGTAGCTGTCGATCATCTCCATCATCTCGTCGTACTCGGCACCGTGCATCAGGTGGGTGGGCTGGACGACCAGATTCTTCACGCCGTTGGCCACAGCGCGGTCCATGGCCTGCTGCATGTTGTCGATCTTCTCGCCGTCGCGGGCCTGGACATGGTTGATGATGATCTGAGCGGTGAAGGCGCGGCGGACAGACCAGTCCGGATAAGCTGCCTGCAGAGCATCCTCGATGCCCTTGATGTCGGCGGCGCGGCTGGCGTTGAAGGAGGTGCCGAAGCTGACGACCAGCAGCTCGTTCTCGCCGATGTCGTCCGCGTTGCGGGGGTCATCCTTGGAGGCATCGCCGGTGTCGCGGCCAAAGTAGTCGGGGTCGGCCTCTTCGCCTTCCACCAGCTCCTTCTGGGCGTCGGACAGGGCGTCCCAGGCAGCCTTGGCGGCAGCGCACTGGGCGTCCGTGTCATCGGTGCGCTCCTGCACGTAGATGGCGTCGATCAGGTTTGCGACATTCTGTGCGGCCAATTTGTCGGCCTCCTCGCTCGAAACTTCGCTGCTGGCAGCGGCAGAGCCTGCCGTGCTGGAGGCAGCGGTGGAACTTGCGGCCCCGCCGCAGCCGGTCAGAACACCGGCGCAGAGTGCCAGGGCGGTCAGGGCGGCCGCCGTCTTGTGGAGAGTGCGTTTTCTCATGTGTGAGCTTCCTTTCCTGTTTGAAACATTGCGGCGCTGAACAGAAAGGCACAGGAAAGAGGACCCGAACAACGAAAAAAGGGCCTTTTTACTTGCGGGACGGCAACACAAAAAGACCCCTTACAGTGGTTCGGGCTTTTTGGTACAACCAATTCCTCGTGATCTGGGGCAGATGCCCCCGTACCAACAGCGGGCAGGTTTCCTGACTGAAAGTTCAACGCCTGCTGCCGCCTTCCCAGACCGGACGGTTCAGTGGCCGGTGCCCAAAGCACCCGGACAGTAGACTCCCTTATCACAGTGACGAGATCGTGCGGGATCTGCACCCGCTTCCCTTTTAACGTTCCTGCCGCCGCCCGGAGGCATGGGCGGAACGCACCTGCTGTTTTCTATTCAGTTCGAGGAAAAGTATAGCACACACCGGGGGGAAAAGGCAAGAAAAAAGAAACCCGGCAAACGGGGCCGGGCCGACAAAAAACGCCCCCGGAGCGCGGCGGGCGCATTTCGGGGGCTGGGGGTCATGATGGGTTCCCGTTGGTTTGCAGGCGTCGGCAGGCATCCTCTTTCACAAGCTCGATGACCACCGCCGTCAGCGGGATGAAGAAGATGATGCCGAGGATGCCGAAGAGGTTGCCGCCGATCATGGCGGCGATCAGGGTGTAGAGCGGCGAAAGCCCGACGGACTTGCCCACGACACGGGGGTAGATGAACTGGTTCTCGATGAACTGCACCGCGAGGTAAACAATGAGGCAGCGCACCGCCAGCATCGGGTCCACCAGCAGCACAAGGAACACGCTGACCACGCAGGAGATGAGGGCACCCACATAGGGGATGATGGCACAGATGGCGGTCAGCATCCCCACCAGACTGCCGTAGGGGAGCTGGAAAACGGAGAATGCAAAGGCCATGAGAACGCCGAGGATCACCGCCTCGCTGCACTGGCCGGTCAGGAAATTGGCGAAGGATTGCCGGAACAGGCGGCAGAACCGGAGCAGCCCGGCGGCGTGGCGGGGCTTCAGATACGCGCACACCAGCGTATGGGCCTGTCGGCCAAGGCTCTCCGTCCCAAGCGACAGATAGACGGAGATGATGAGGGCGAAGGAGGCCGTCACGATGACGTTCACCGTGGCGGATACGGCACCCACCGCATTGACCAGCACCTTGTCGATGCTGTCGGCGGCTTTGTGGAGCAGCTGCTCCCAGTTGATGCCCTCCAGCCAGTGCATCAGCCAGCCCATGTCGGCGTCCTGTGCGCTGAGGTAGGCGGTCCAGCGGGGGATGTTCGACTCGATCTGCAGATAAAGGCTGTGGAACGATTTGACCAGTTCCGGCACCAGCAGGGTCAGCGCAAGCACCAGCACCAGCACGATGCCGACCAGCGTGATGAAAAAGCTGAGGAGATGAAGGGTCTTGTCCGGCGGTTGCTTTTTGGCCTTGCGGAACAGCTGCTTCAGCCGCTTTTCCAGCCCGGTCATGGGCACGTTGATGAAAAGTGCCAGGATGCCGCCCGCCAGAATGGGCAGCACCAGATCCACAAGACGCGCCGCAAAGGCGAGCACATCCGAAAACCGCAGCAGTGCAACAAAAAGTGTTACCCCCACAACGGTGACGAGCAGAGAGCGTTTGGTATTCGAATCCATGATGAAGTTCCTTTCCCGGAGTGTACGGCCGCAAGCTGGAATGAGGCCGCCGCAGAGCCTTTGTTGTATTGTACCAGATGCGCTGGGCTTGTCAAGACGGCGGGAAAGGGGAGCGCGCATCTTATAAGATCTTGCGCAGCTCCTGCACCAGGTCGCCGACGATGATCGGTTTGGACAAAAAGCCATTCATGCCGCTTGCCAGTGCATTGCGGCGGTCTTCGTCAAAGGCGTTGGCCGTCATGGCGAGGATGGGGATCCCGGCCAGCGCCGGGTCCTCCAAAGCGCGGATCTGCCGGGTGGCGGTGTAGCCGTCCATGACCGGCATCTGCACATCCATCAGCACCAGATCGTAGCGGCCCGGTGCGCTGGTGCGGACTTTTTCCACCGCCACCGCGCCGTTTTCGGCCGTATCGACCTCGGAAGCCGTACTCGCGCAGAATTTCCAGCGCGATCTCGCGGTTCAGCTCGTTGTCCTCCACCAGCAGGATGGTGCGGCCCGTGAAGTCTTCCTCTTTTTTGGGCAGAAGCTCCTGCGTGGCGTCCGTCCGTTTCTGGCCGAGGGCGCTCATCAGGGTCTCGCGCAGGTCGGAGAGGAACATGGGCTTGGAGCAGAACGCCGTCACACCGGCGGCCTTTGCCTCCACCTCGATGTCAGACCAGTCGTAGGCGGTCAGGATGATGATGGGGGTGTCGTCGTTCAGGCTGCGGATCTGGCGGGTGACTTCGATGCCGTTCATATCCGGCAGACGCCAGTCGATGATATAGGCCTGGTAGGCATCGCTCATCTCGATGGACTGCCGTGCGCGCAGCACGGCCTCCTTGCCGGAGAGGGTCCACTCCGAGCGCATCCCCACCTTGACCAGCATCTTGGTCATGCTGTCGCAGGTGTTGAAATCGTCGTCCACCACCAGCGCCTTCAGGCCCTCCAGCTCGGTGATCTTTTCCACCGGGCGGTGTTCTGCCTGCGCGCGCAGCGGCACACGGATGATGAACTCGGTGCCCTTGCCCTGCTCTGTCTGCACCTCGATGGTGCCGCCCATCATATCCACGATGTTTTTGGTGATGGCCATGCCAAGGCCGGTGCCCTGGATCTTGCTGACCGTGGAGGTGCGCTCCCGCTCAAAGGGTTCAAAGATCTTTTGGGCAAACTCCGGGCTCATGCCAATGCCGTTGTCCTTGATGCGGAACTCATACTGCCCGCAGCCGTGCACCGGACCCGCAAGCTGCCGCACCCGCACCGAGACCATGCCGCCCGCCGGGGTGAACTTGATGGCGTTGGACAGCAGGTTCAGCAGCACCTGGTTCAGCCGGGTCTTGTCGCAGTAGACGTCCTCGTCGGTCACATCCATGGCGTCCATATACAGATCCAGCTGCTTTGCGTGGATCTGCCCGCTGACGATGGTCTTCAGGTCGTGCAGCACATCCGAGAGGTTGACCTCGGTCTCTTCCAGATGGATCTTTCCGCTTTCGATGCGGCTCATGTCCAGCACATCGTTGATGAGGGAGAGCAGGTGGTTGCTGGAAGCGAGGGTCTTGGTGAGGTAATCCTTCACCCGCTCCTTGTCGTCGATGTTGCTGACCGCCAGTGTGGTGAAGCCGATGATGGCATTCATGGGGGTGCGGATATCATGGGACATATTGGAAAGGAAGGTGCTCTTGGCACGGTTGGCGGTCTCAGCGGCCGCAACGGCCTCCGAGAGGGCCTGATTCGCCTGTTTGTCGGCGGTGCGGTCCGACAGCACCAGGATGTACTTCGTCCGGCCCTCTACCTCGCTGCCCATGGCGATGTTATGGAACCAGCGGCGCTCCCCGGTCTCTTGATGCTCATACTCAAGATCCCATTCGCGCTGCTGCCCGCTGAGAAGCCCTTCCAGAAAATTTTTGCCGTGCGCCGGGGAGCCTTTCGGGTGCAGCCTGTCCAGCACAAAGACATCCTGCCGGACTTCTTTCCACGGGATGCCCAGCAGGCGCTCGACGTTCGGGCTGACGTAATCCACCTTGGAGGTCTCTGCGTCCAGCATCAGGAACACGTCGTCCACGTTCAGCGAGAGCTTCTGGAACAGCTCGTCACGGTACAGGATCTCGGTATTCTTCCGGTGCAGGGTGGTGCGGTTCCGGCGCAGGATGAGCAGGATGATGGCGGCGGCAAGACCGACGGTGATGCCCGTTACGATCTGCACCGTGCGGAACCACAGCTTGTCCAGACTGGCGTTGACGATGTTGACCGGCACAAGCCCCAGCATCGTCCAGTTCTGCACCGCCGTGCCCTCGTAGACCAGATAATAACGGGTGTCGCCCAGCGTTAACTTCCGGTTTCCGCTGCGGCCCTGCGCAAAATCATCCGAAAGCGTAAGGATCTCCTCCTCGGAAAGGTCGGAAGAGTCGCGCAGCATCGCAATGAAGTTGTAGATCGTTTTCTTGCGGTTTACGGAATTGTCGATGACGACCCGTCCATCCGAGTAGATCACATAGTTGCTGGCATTGCCCTGAAACGCAGAGTTGTCCAGCAGCTTCAGCACCGCATCATTATAATAAGAGATGGCAACGGCATCGTAGGCAAAGCCCGGTAGCTGCCTGTGTTTCGGGGCAGATGAACACAAGCATCTGCGCCTTGCCGGGCAGTGCTGTGTTCATCACGATATCCTCGCCATCGGCGAGCTTTTCGTCCAGATTTGTCTGCAAGCCAAGGTAGCCTGTTTCCCCGTTCACGGTCATGTAGTTGCCGTCATAGGAAAGGAAGTAGAAGCCGACAAATCCGATGTCCTGCTGCGCTTTCTCGATATACGCCTGAATGGCGTCCGCGTCCGAGGTGCTTTCCAGAAAGCAGTTGTACAGGTGCAGATAGCTCACGTTCTTGCGCACCATTTCTTTCAGCATATTGTTGGATTTGTGCAGCACTTCTTCCAGATGCGAGGTGCTTTCCTGATAGATGGTCTGCGACACGAACGAGAGATACTGAATGCCGAAACGGACTGCCAGCAAGACCAGAAGAAGGATGGCAGCAACAGAGAGCAATTTTTGCCGGAAATGGCCGTTTCGGTTGGGTTCGTGCTTTTCGTCTGGCATTCTGTTCACCTCAGTGTCATGTAGTGTTCCGGCTCTGCAAGCACCACGCCGCCGCCGGAGAGAGCTTCGCGCCAGGCCTGCTTGACCGGCGTGTCAAGGCAGGGGAACGCGCCGTTTTCGCCGGAAAGCAGCGGTGCCATCTGGCTGGCCGTGGCCAGACAGGTCACGGTCACGGTGTCGTCATCCCGGAGCGGCTGTCCGTTCCGGGTGATGCCGGTCAGGGTGTAGCGGCCGCTGTTCTCCTGAACATTCAGCGCGATGCCGCTGGCCACCGGCAGGGAGCCGCGGTTGAAGGGCACAAAGCCGCCCTCGCAGCCTTCCACAAAGGCGCGGACGGTCTCCTTCAGTTCCGCGCCGGTCATCGTGCGCTGGTAAGCCCGCAGGCCGTTCGGCATGATCATGGAAGCTGCCATTTGTCCGGTGTAGTCGGCCTGCAGCACACTGCCAGTAAAGCTGTTTGCGGCGGCGAGCAGCACATCGGTGCCGTAAAGGCGCGCAGGGTGTTCGCCATGACGGAGAAGGAGGCGGTGCCGCCGTCTTTGTGGAACACGTTGGAATAGCGTTTCTCAGAGGTCAGCACGACCTCGTCCGCAGCAGGCTCCTCGTCTGCAAGAAGCTGGGCATTGAACGCCTGATAGGCCTGCTTTGCCGTGAGCTCGCCTGCGATCATCTGGGAGACCACATCCTGGGAGATGGCAAAGAAATCGTTGGAGGCGATGCGGATGTACATGTGGTTTTCTTCCACCACAGAGCGGGTGTCCTTCATGGCATCGGTCAGGCGCAGGGGGACGTTCTGGCTGTAGCTCAGAATGTCCTGCCCTTCCGAGACGATCCGGTTCTGTGCCTCCTCGGAGAGCATGACGTCCAGCACCTTCATGGCTTTTGCGCGGCGGGCCGTGTCCTGCTCCAGGTCACGGTTCAGCGCCACCTGGAAATAGGGAGTGGTCATGATCCACTGTTCGCCGTTCTGGCTGAAGAAAGGTAGGAAGGTGGTGTCGATGCCCTCATCCTGGAACATCTTCACGCCGGCAGAGCTGCCAAAGTACATGGCGACCTCCCCGTTCCGGAACAGATCCATCACGTCATCGTAAGTCTGCGCAAGGTCGTCTGCCGTAAGGTGGGTATCCTGAATGAACTGTGCCATCCGCTCGAAGGCACCCGGCCAGACGGTATCGTCCAGCCCGACCCGCGTGGTGTTGGCGGGGTCGCTGTATGCGGTGCGCCACTTGCGCCCATCCACCGTGGTCAGCTCGGCAGCAGAAAGCCCCTGCAGCGTTTCCATGCAGGTGTAATCGTAGGCGTAATCGGCGGTAAAGCCGCGGATGCCCACCTTCTCAAATGCCTGACAGGCCGAAACGAAGCTCGCGTAATCGGTCGGCAGCGGGATGTCGTACTGCGCAAACAGGCTGCGGTTGACCACGAAGCCGTGGGCGTCGGCGCACACCGGCAGCCAGTTCACGCTGCCGTCCTCATTTTTGAAGCTGTTGAGGTAGGTGTTGTAGACGGCACCCGCCTCGTTGGTGGTGGAAAGATCCATCAGGCTGTCCTTCAGGGGCGCTGCATCGTGCAGCGAGAAGCGGCAGCAGGTGATGATATCCGGCAGACCGCCGTTCTGCTGCAAAAATTTGTAAAAATCCAGATCGTTGTTGCCGACGATGAACTCAATGTTCACGTCCGGCAGCTGGGCCTGGATGTAGGGGGCGTAGGTGTCGTACAGGGCGGCAGTCCACAGATACACCTGAATGGTCTCGGCGTCTTCCTGTGCTTCCACCTGCTCGGTGTCCGCTGCGCCGCAACCGGTCAGCAGACAGACCGCCATCACCAGGGCGGTCAGCAGGGCAAACAGGCTGCGCAGTGTGTTCTTCTTCATTTTTTATGTTCCTCTTCCTCACGGCCCGCTGCCAGCCGCCGCAGTGCAGCGGGCTGGCCCCGGACCTCTTGTATGATGATACAGCCCACCCCACGGGAATGACGCCGCCCCCTGCGTGCGGCTTGCCCGGAACTCTGGCAAAAAGCCGTTCGAGAGCCGGAAAAAAGGCGCAGCACGATCGAGATATAAGACCATTCTACCACCCCGACAACGGCATTTCAAGAAATCTTAACGTGTTTTTAGGAAAAAGCGATGAAAAATGGAGCCCTTTGCGGAAAAATTCCGGACTTTTGTTGCAATCTGCCCGAAAAATGGGGGGAGCGCGGGGCACCGGAGAAATGTTTACCTTATTGAAAAAATGGCTTGAACGGGTGACTGGACGGTTGTATACTATAATTGTTATTGTATGCCATCTGGCGAGGCCGGAACGCACGGCAGATTCGAACATGTGCGAGGATGAAAATGAAGTTTAACAATCGACTTACGGATGAGATCTATACATCCGATACAGAAAAATTGGGAGAGAACGTGCTTCAGGCGATGCAGAACACGATCCATCAGAATGGCGACATCGGGACCATGACCGGGTACTATGATGCGGGCCTGCCGATCCTGTCGGTCAGCGAACTGCTGCTGCATAACCTGAACCACAGCTATGCGTCCCTGATGGAGCGGACGAAGGGTTTGCTGAAAAACCTGTTTTATGGGGAAAACGTCAGCTTCCTCGAACCGGAGCGCTTTCGTCAGATCCGGGGCGCAGGGGAGGGCCAGATCCTTACAGCCGATGGAACACCGGTCTACGTGCGTCTTTATAAGGAAGATGCCGTGGACGCAGACGGCAGGCCGCTCTGGGTGCTGTCGGTGCAGGTGAACTGGGCGTATGAAGACCTTGCGCTGGTCAATGAGTCCATCCACTCGGCACCGTGGACCTTGGAATGCGATGAAACGGGCCGGATCGTCCGTGCGAGCTGGAGCCATGCCTTCCGGCAGATCCTGGGGTACCATGACGCTCTGGATTTCCCGAACCAGCTGGATGCGTGGTCGGAGCTTCTGCACCCGGAGGACAAAGACCGGGTGATGACGCTGCTTTTGGAAACGGTGGCCGACAAGACCAACACCACAAAGTTCAGCGTGGAGTACCGGCTGAAGCTGCAAAACGGCCCATACCAGTGGTTCCGGGCCTCGGCAGAAGTGATCCGCCGTCTGGATGGCACGGCCAGCCGCATCACCGGCATCATCTACAACATTGAGGAAGAAAAGCAAAGCCGGATGCAGGCGCAGCGGGCGGCAGCGTTCCACCGCGCGTTCACCAACGCGAACCTCTGCGAATATTATGTGAATCTGGAACAGAACACCTTTGATACCTTCAAGGTGGAGGCCTCCTGATGACGGCCTTTGAGCAGAGCCAGACATGGGACGAGCTGATCAAATTCTTTGTGGACAACTATGTGGTCGAACAGGACAAACAGAAGGTCACGGATTTCTACGACCGCGCCTACATCACCGAAAAATTGAAGGGGCTTGAGACGGAGCTGCGTCAGGAGTGCCGCATCGTTCTGAATGGGGAGGAACGATGGGTCAGCAATGTGGTCATACGCGGCGAGATCGGGGACTCGGACTATGCGATGATCTTTTTGCGGGACATCACAGAGTCCAAAGCAGAGACGGCACAGCGGATGCAGATGGCTTCGGACAACGCATCCATGGAGCTGCTGATCCAGAGCATGGTGCGCCTGCTGGATCGCTTCGTCGTCTGCGATCTGGAAAATGACCGCTATCGGTTCTATAACCTGCAAGGTGAAATGATATACGCGCCGACCGGAACCTACCATGATTTTGTGGAGCAGGTGGCTGCAAGGTATAAGACGTTGGAGCCATTGGCGGCGATGGACGCATTGTTCTCACCGGAAAATATCCGAAAGAATCTGCAGGGCGAGAACGACATCTACAAATTTGAATACTGCTCGCTGGACGAAAATACTTATAAGATCGCGTCCTTCATCCCGCTGGAGTGGGACGGCACGAAGCTGGTCAAAGTTCTGCTGGCGTCGATGGATGTGTCACAGGAGAAAAAGGCTGAGATCGAATCCCACAAGGCACTGAAGGAAGCGTACCGCGCGGCCGAGAACGCAAGCCACGCCAAGACGGATTTCCTCTCCAATATGTCCCACGACATCCGGACGCCGATGAACGCCATCGTGGGCCTGACGGCCATTGCGGGGGCCAACATCGAAAATCAGGACAAAGTCGTCGAATGCCTTGGCAAGATCACCAAGGCGAGCCGCCATCTGCTGGGCCTGATCAACGAAGTGCTGGACATGGCCCGGATCGAGAGCGGGCGGATGAGCCTTGCCGAGGAGGATTTCAGCCTGCCGGAGTTGGTCGATAACCTGCTCACCCTCACAAAACCGGCAATCGACGAGCACCACCATCAGCTCGAAGTCCATGTGGAGCACATCGAGCACGAGGCCGTCTGCGGCGACAGCCTGCGCATCCAGCAGGTCTTTGTGAACCTGATGAGTAACGCCATCAAGTACACCCCGGATGGAGGCAGCATCACCTTCTCCATCAAGGAAAAGCCGAACGGCTTCTCGGAACTGGGCTGCTACGAGTTTTCCATTGCGGACAACGGCATCGGCATGACGCCGGAATTTCAGAAGATCATGTTCGAGCCGTTCAGCCGGGCGGACGATCACCGGACGACCAAGGTGCAGGGCACCGGTCTGGGCATGGCCATCACCCGGAACATCGTCAACCTGATGAATGGCGACATTCAGGTCGAAAGCGCCCCCAACAAGGGCACGAAGATCACGGTCACGGTCTATCTGAAATTGCAGGAAGACGAGAAAGAGCAGGAAAAAGAGCTGTTCGACCTGCCGGTGCTGGTCGTGGACGACGACCAGACCTGCTGCGAAAGCACCGTCGAGACCCTGCGGGAGATCGGCATCGCAGGCGAATGGGTCCTGACCGGTAAGGAAGCTGTGGAGCGCTGCTATGCGCGTCATGAGACCAACAGTGACTATTTCGCGGTGATCCTGGACTGGAAGATGCCGGAGATGGACGGCATCGAAACGGCCAGAAGGATTCGGGAATGCGTCGGGCAAGACGTCACGATCATCATCCTGACCTCCTTCGAGTTCAGCGAGATCGAGGAAGAAGCCAGAGCGGCGGGCGTGGATGCGTTTATGGCAAAACCGCTGTTCCGCTCCCGCCTGACGGCGACCCTGCGGCAGTTTACCTCCGGCAAGAAAGAGAAAGACGCCCGGAATTATCTGGAAGACTTTGCAAAAACGGACTACACGGGCAAGCGGCTCCTGCTGGTGGAAGACAACGACCTGAACCGCGAGATCGCGACCGAGATCCTGGGCATGACAGGCGTGACGGTCGAAACGGCCGAAAACGGAAAGATCGCCGTCGAAAAGGTCGCGGCGGCCCCGGAAAACTGGTACAGACTCGTCCTGATGGACATCCAGATGCCGGTCATGAACGGTTACGAAGCAACGGCGGCGATCCGTTCCCTTCCCGGCAGCCGGGGCAAAGTGCCCATCATCGCCATGACGGCGAACGCCTTCGCCGAGGATGTGCAGCTGGCCAAGAACACCGGCATGAACGAACATATCGCCAAACCGCTGGACCTGAATAAGCTGAACGACGTGCTGAAACAGTGGCTGTAAGAGCCGCCAGGTGAGTTTTTTCTAAACCAAAACCACAAAGCCCCCTGCATCCGGGATGGATGCAGGGGGCTTGTTCTGTGTTCTGCAAGCGCAGGAGTGAAAATTACTCCACGCTGATCATATAATAGTAAACGGGCTGACCGCCGCGGATGTGGCTGACCTCAACGTGGTTGGGGCACTTTGCCTTGACGATCTCGGTGACCTTTTCGGCATCCTCGTCGGAGACATCGCAGCCGGAGATGATGGTGACGAAGCTGGAGTCCTTCTTGCACATGCTGCGGGCCAGGCGGTAGGTGGCCTTGGTCAGGTCATTGGAGGTGGCCACGATCTTGCCGTTCTCCAGAGCCATGATCTCGCCCTTCCGGATGCGCTTGCCGTCGAACTCGCTGTCGCGGGCGGCGTAGGTGATGAGGCCGGTGGAGACCTTGTCGGCCGCAGCCATCATGTTGATGGTGTTGGTCTCAACATTGGCAGAGGGGTCAAAGTTCAGCAGTGCCGTGATGCCCATGGGCACGGTGCGGGTGGGCAGAACGACGACCTGACGGTCGGCCAGCTTCTGGGCCTGCTCGGCAGCCATGATAATGTTCTTGTTGTTGGGCAGAACGAAGACGGTCTTGGCCGGGACGCTCTGGATGGCGGCGAGGATGTCCTCGGTGGCGGGGTTCATGGTCTGACCGCCGGAGACGACGGCATCGGCCGCCAGGTCGGTGAAGACGGCCTCAGGCCCTCGCCCGCAGCAACTGCCACAAAGCCGTAATCACGGCTGGGATCCACAGCAGCGTAGATGAACTCGGAGGTCGGGTCGGGCTTCTTCTCGGCAGAAGCCTGCTTTTCCAGGCTCTTGCCCTGCTTCTGGCGGGCCAGGAACTGCTCGTGCATGTTCTCGATCTTGAAGTTGGTCAGGTAGCCGTACTTGATGGCCTCGCTCAGGATCTTGCCGGGGTCGGCGGTATGGACGTGCAGGTTGATGACGTCATCGTCCTCGATGCAGACGACGCTGTCGCCGTTGGACTCTGCGAAAGCGCGCATCTTGGCAGCGCTGGCACCCTCATTCTTGTTGATGAGGAACTGGGTGCAGTAGCCGTTCTTGATGTCCTCGACCTTCATCAGGTCATCGGTGAAGACGCCGCGGCCGGCGTTCTCGGTGGAGAGCTTGGCCTTGTTGGGAGCAGCCTCGCCGCCTGCGACGATGGGCTCACCGTGGAAGACCTTGCCCATGCCCTCGAAGATGACCATGATGCCCTGGCCGCCGGCATCCACGACGCCGGCCTTCTTCAGGACGGGCAGCAGGTTGGGGGGTGTCCTCCAGTGCTTTCTGACCGGCGGCGAGCACCACGTCCCACAGAGCGGGGACTTCGCTGGCACCGCAGGCAGCTGCTTCTTCGGAGGCCACGCGGGCAACGGTCAGGATGGTGCCCTCGGTGGGCTTCATGACAGCCTTGTAAGCGCCCTCGACGCCCTTCTTCAGAGCCTCGACGAGGTCGTCTGCACCGGCTTCCTTCTTGCCTTCCAGCGCCTTGGAGAAGCCGCGGAACAGCAGGCTGGTGATGACGCCGGAGTTGCCGCGCGCACCGCGCAGCATGGCGGAAGCAGCGGTCTTGGCGGCCTCGCCGACGGTGCAGCTGTCGTCCAGAGCTTCCAGCTCACGGACGGCTGCGCCCACGGTCATGCCCATGTTGGTGCCGGTGTCGCCGTCCGGGACGGGGAAGACGTTCAGCTCGTCCACGCGGGAGCGCTGGTTGTTGATGTTGTTTGCGCCGGAAATAATCGCGTCGCGCAGGATCTTACCAGAAATCATTTGAATTTTCTCCTTATTCTCTTGTCCGATCAGGCGATCACGTCGTCCACGGAGACGATCACGCGGGCGACCTTGAGGCCGGTGGCCTGCTCCACCTCGTCCTTGACGCGGTGCGAGATGCTGCGCGCAGCGGTCGAAATGTTGAGCCCATAGCTGACGGCGATGTGCAGCTCGATCACGAGACGGCCCTCTTCCTGGGTGACGCGGACGCCCTTTGCAGAAAAATCAGCGCCGTGCACCATGCTCCGCACCTTGTCGGTCAGATCGCGGGGGGTCATTGCGGCCACACCGTAGCATTGTTTGGTTGCTTCGCCCACGAGCGTCGAAAAATACTCGGCGGAGAAGCTGACATCTCCCAGCGGGAAACGGGAAGTGATCATAGTCGCTCTGCTCCTTTTATCAGATTGTTTGGTTTGGCCCGGCGAACCGGGAAAGGAATCTTACACGCTTATTATACCTCTTTACCGGCCCGGTGTACAGCGGAAAATTGCAACTCCTGTGCCGGATATGCCCCATTGCACCCGATTTCGAGCGCCGCAGTGGGTATCCTGAGAACAGGGCCGCAGTGCCAGAGGGCCCGGTGGGCAGTTCCTTTCTGCTTAGTATAGCACAAAATGCGCCAGCGTGCATGGTTTTTCCGCATGTTTTGAAAAAGAGCGAAAAATGACTGTGAATAAAATCTAAAAAGTATGATTATTCCCTTTAACTCGCTGTGAAAAAGTGCTAAAATCAAATCAGAGAGACGGGGTGCTGCGCCCACAACGGCAGAATTTGTTTTCGATAGGAGAGCTGATGATGAACATTTTGTTTTTCCTTTCCCCCAAGCAGGACCTGATGTATGTCTACGATGACTTCACCCTGCGGCAGACCTTGGAAAAATGGGAGAACAACCGCTACGCATCCATTCCGGTGCTCAACCGCAAAGGCGAATATGTGGGCACCCTGACCGAGGGGGATATCCTCTGGGGGCTGAAAAAATACCATGGCCTGGACCTGGAAGCCGCCGAGGACGTGCCCATTTCCAGCTTTGCCCACAAGCGGGATTACAAAGCCGTGACCGTGAGCACCAGCATGGACCAGCTCATCGAAGCGGCCATGAACCAGAACTTTGTGCCAGTGGTGGACGACCGGGGCATGTTCATCGGCATCGTCCGGCGGCAGGCCATCATCCGGTATTGCTACGATAAGGCCCGCGCTGAGCAGCCCGCCGCAAAACCGGCCCGGCGGCGGGAAATGGCGTCAGCTGCGGCAAACTGAATCGTTTTGTAAAATCCATGTAAAATCTGCGAAAAGAACTGTGCCAAAACCCGGCGAAACGCGCAAAAATGTATCAAAAACGCAAAAAACATGTAAAATAAGGCTTGTTGAAACAGGCCGCTCGATGCTATAATAAAAAGGACGGCGTTCAGGCAGAAAGAGCCCGGCGGCCGTCCTTTGTCTGTTCAAAAGAAAAAGGAAGAACATTTTTAGGAGTATCGAGATGGATATCACACACATCACCTCTCTGTTGGGCGGTATTGCGCTGTTCCTGTACGGCATGTCGATCATGGGCGCCGGCCTGGAGAAGCTGGCGGGCGGCAAGATGCAGGGCGTATTGCAAAAGCTGACCTCTTCCACCATCAAGGGCGTCATTTTCGGCACCCTCATCACCGGCGTCATCCAGTCGTCGGCGGGCACGGTCGTCATCTGTGTCGGCCTTGTCAACTCCGGGATCATGACCCTCACGCAGTCGGTAGGCGTGATCATGGGTGCGAACATTGGTACGACTGTCACCGGCCAGCTCATCCGCATGGCGGATATCTCCGGCGACAGCCTGTGGCTGACCCTGATGCAGCCCAAGACCTTCGCACCGGTGGTCGCGTTTATTGGCTGTATTTTTTTATGTGTTCCTGCGCAACGCCAAGAAAAAGAACATCGGCCAGATCATGCTGGGCTTCGGCATCCTGTTCACCGGCATGAACCTGATGGATACCGGCGTTTCGCCCCTGCGGGAGAGCGCGGCGTTCCAGGACCTGTTCGTCAGCATGACCAACCCCATCCTCGGCGTTCTCGTGGGCGTGGTGGTCACGGTCATCATCCAGTCGTCCTCGGCATCGGTCGGTATCTTGCAGGCACTGTCCAGCACCGGCCTTGTCACCTTCGGCTCGGCCATCCCCATCATCCTGGGTGCCCACATCGGCACGGCCTTCACCCCGCTGCTGACCATCGGCGGCTCCTCCAAGGATGGCAAGCGCGCCGCGCTGATCCACCTTTATTTTAATATCATCGGCAGTGTGGTGCTGCTGGCGGCCATCTATGCGGTGCGCTACACCATCGGCATCCCCGTCTGGGGCGATGTGATGAACAAGAGCTCCATCGCAAACATCCACACCATGTCCAGCGTGGCGGCGATGCTCCTCTTCCTGCCGTTCAGCAGTGTGCTGTCGAAGCTGGCTGTCCTCACCGTGCCCGACAGCGCCGAGGAAGCACAGGAGCTCAGTATGCCCGTGCTGGACGAGCGCCTGTTCAAGAGCCCGGCCGTTGCCCTGCAGCAGGCCAAGAACGCAGTGGTCAAGATGTCCCGCCGTGCTGCCCGCAACGTGAACCTGTCGGCTCCGCTGCTGCTCAAGATGGACGAAGACGTCGTGAGCGCAGTGAACGTCCGGGAAAACCTCATCGACCGGATGGAAGTCGAGATCTCCAACTACCTCATCAAGATGACCGACCAGGAGCTGGGCGACGACGAGAGCCATGCCGTGACCGAGCTGCTGAACTTCGTCACCGAGTACGAGCGCATCGGCGACTATGCCGTCAACATCATGGAAAAATCCGAGGAGCTTTATGAGAAGGAAGCGTCCTTCAGCGACCACGCAAAGGAGGAGCTCAAGCTCCTTACCGGCGCGATGGAGCGTGTGCTGGACCTGACGAACGACGCCTTTGAGAACAATGACGTCGCATTGGCCCGCCAGGTGGAGCCGCTGGAAGAGGTCATCGACATCATGGTCGAAAAGCTGCGTGACCAGCACATCAAGCGCCTGAAGAATGGCATCTGTTCCATCGACACCGGCGTCGTCTTCCTGGATGTGCTGAACAATGTGGAGCGCATCTCTGACCACTGCTCCAACATCGCGGCCCGTCTGATCGGCACGAACCAGGGCGAGGACTACGACTCCCACACCCTGAAGAGCCTGATGCACCACAACCCCACCAAGGAATACTCGCTCCATTACGAACAGTGCTGCAAGGACTACCTTGTGCCGCTGGAAGCCATGGAAGCGTAATGCACCGATGACAGCAGAGACCCTCCCCGGCGGGAGGGTCTCTGTCATTCTCCCAGGTCCTCCAGCACGGTCCGCAGCTCGGTCTCGCTGTAGACAGAAAGGCCCTGCTTGATGCGGAGGGCGTCGTTTTCGGGCAGAAGGTTGACGTAGATGCCGGTCTCCTCCAACCGGTCGGCGGGTTCCCCGTCGGCCCCGCAGGCATAGACCGTCAGCATCCCGCCCTCGTCGCAGAGGTAGTAGAGGGCTGTCCGCTCCGGCAGAGCC
>ENA-OQCO01000696-OQCO01000696.1-human-gut-metagenome-genome-assembly--contig:-NODE-696-length-17046-cov-1.648738_pt1 | contig 17046 bp, 19 predicted proteins | sample MGYA00242500_ERZ504582 | MGnify/ENA primary metagenome ERZ504582 (study PRJEB26092, sample SAMD00036346) | human gut metagenome | host: Homo sapiens | study: EMG produced TPA metagenomics assembly of...
CGGTTCCGGTCGCCCCCGCTCCGCCCCCCGGCCATAGCCGAAAAAACGATCAACAGAAAGAGAATACGACGTGGAAAAATACAAATCGGAAAAAGTAAGTTTCTGGCGAAAGCCTTTCCGTCGGCTGGCCGCACTGGCGTTGGCCGCTGCGCTGGCCCTGGGCCTTGCGGCCTGTGACGGGGCATCCGTCCTTCCGGACGGCAGTGCCGATGTGATCCCGAACCCGGCATCCAGCGGGGTGCAGACCGCCGACAGCTTCCGGATGCACTTTCTCGACGTGGGGCAGGCGCTCAGCGTCCTGGTGGAGTGCGATGGCCAGTACATGCTGTACGACGGCGGCAACGTGGACGACGGCAGCATGGTGGTCAGCTATTTGCAGAAGCAGGGCGTGGAAGAGCTGCAATACGTCTTCTGCTCCCACGCGCATGAAGACCATGTGGGCGGGCTGGCCGCTGCGCTGGCCTTCTTCCCGGCGAACCATGTGTACAGCCCGGTGACGGAGGCCTCCACCAAGTGCTTTCAGGATTTTGTGAAGTACACCCAGCAGCAGGGCCTGCAGGTCGAGGTGCCCACCGTGGGCACCGTCTGGCAGCTGGGCGGTGCAACGGTGACGATGCTGGGCCCGGTGGCACAATACAGTGAGACGAACGACACCTCGATCGTCCTGCGGGTAGATTATGGTGCCACCAGCTTCCTCCTGACCGGCGACATGGAATCGGATGCAGAGCGCGACCTGGTGAACAGCGGGGCCAACCTGAAGGCCGATGTTTTGCAGGTAGGCCACCACGGTTCCAGTACCTCGACGAGCTACCTCTTTTTGAATGCCGTCCTGCCCGAAATGGGCGTCATCTCCTGCGGTGTGAACAACAAATAACGGCCGACCCGCATGAGGAGACCCTGAGCATCCTGCGGGACGCGGGCGTAGACGTCTACCGCACCGACCTGCTGGGCACGGTCGTCATCGGGTCGGACGGCCAGAACTACACCATCCGCACCGACAAGACGGCCACCGACGCCGAGCTGAACCCCACCGCCCCGGCGGCGTCCAGCACGGCACAGCAGACCTACATCGGCAACGTGAACTCCAAAAAGTTCCATCTGCCCACCTGCCCGAACCTCCCGGCAGAGAAGAACCAGATCCTCTTCTCCAGCTACGACGAGGCCATTGCAGCAGGCTACACCCCTTGTTCCACCTGCATCAAGTGATGCATAGCAAAAAAGGACTGTCGCGAACGCGACAGTCCTTTTTTGCTTGCTCTATCATACCGTGTCTCAGCCGCCCAGATAGGCGCTGCGGACACGCTCATTGGTCAGCAGCTCGGCACCGGTGCCATCCATGACAACACGGCCGGTCTCCAGAACATAGGCCCGGTCGGCCACGGAAAGCGCCATCTGCGCGTTCTGCTCGACCAGCAGGATGGTCATACCCTCCTTGTGGATGTTCCGGATGATGTCGAAGATCTCCTGCACCAGCAGAGGCGACAGGCCCATGGACGGCTCATCCAGCATCAGCATGGAGGCGTTGCTCATCAGCGCGCGGCCCATGGCCAGCATCTGCTGCTCACCGCCGGACATGGTGCCCGCCAGCTGTTTGCGGCGCTCCTTCAGGCGGGGGAACAGTTCAAAGACCTTTTCCTTGTTGGGGCCGATGGTGGAGGCAGGTTGGGTGTAGCCGCCCATTTCCAGATTTTCCTCCACGGTCATGTGCAGGAAGATGTGGCGTCCCTCCGGCACATGGGCCAGACCGGCCTCCACGATCTTGTGGGCACGGACGCCCTTGATGCTCTTGCCCTTGTACAGGACATCGCCCGTCTTCGGGTGGAGCAGGCCGGAAATGGTCTTCAGGGTGGTGGACTTACCGGCACCGTTGGCACCGATCAGGGTCACGATCTCCCCTTCGTGGACCTCAAACGAAACGTCCTTGACGGCGTGGATGTTGCCGTAATAGACGTTGATGTTTTCCACTTTCAGCATAGAATCTGCCATCGGTCAGCCCTCCTTCTTGCCCAGATAGGCCTCAACGACCTGCGGGTTGTTGCGGATCTCATCCGGGGTGCCCTTGGCGATGATGCGGCCAAAGTTCAGCACCGCGATGCCCTCGCAGATGCCCATGACCAGGCTCATGTCGTGCTCGATCAGCAGCACGGCAATGTCGAATTCGTCGCGGATGCGGCGGATGGTCTCGGTCAGCTCAGCGGTCTCGGAGGGGTTCATACCGGCAGCAGGCTCATCCAGAAGCAGCAGCTTCGGGCTGGTAGCCAGGGCGCGCATGATCTCCAACCGGCGCTGTGCACCATAGGGCAGGCTGCCCGCCGGGGTGTTGGCCAGGTCAGCCATGTGGAAGATATCCAGCAGCTCCAGTGCCCGCTCGGTGCACTTTTTTTCTTCCTTCCAGTAGTTGGGCAGACGGATCAGGGAGGAGGCCAGGTTGTACTTCATGGACTCATGCAGGCCGACCTTGATGTTGTCGATGACCGACAGCTCCTTGAACAGGCGGATGTTCTGGAAGGTGCGGGCTACGCCCATCCGGTTGACCTGATAGGTCTTCTTGCCTGCCGTGGGCATCCCGTCGATCAGGATGGAGCCGCGGGTGGGCTGGTACACGTTGGTCAGCAGGTTGAAAACGGTGGTCTTACCGGCACCGTTGGGGCCGATGAGGCCGGTGATCTCGTTGCGGCCGATCATCAGGTTGAAGCCGTCCACTGCGGTCAGGCCGCCGAAGTCGATGCCCAGCTCGCGCACGTCGAGGATGGGCTTTTTGTCCTTATCGCGGTCGGTCAGGAAACCGCCGGAGGGGACGCTGTTCAGTCTCGTCTGGAACTCACTCATGATCTGCACCCTCCTTGTTCTTCTTGCGGAACAGTTCCCCGTTCAGGACCTTCTCCACGATGCGGCTCATGGAGAAGTCGTAGCTGCCCAGCAGTCCGCCGGGGCGGAAGATCATCATCAGGATCAGCACCAGCGAGTAGATGACCATGCGGTAGCTGTCAAAGCTACGGGTCGCTTCGGGCAGGATGGTCAGCACCGTTGCCGAGAGGATGGAACCCAGCATGGAGCCCATGCCGCCCAGAACGACCATGACCAGGATCTCGATGGACTTCATGAAGCCGAAGGTCGAGGGGTTCAGAACGCCGATGTAGCAGGCGTACAGACCACCGGCCAGACCGGCGAAGGCCGCAGAGAAGGCAAAGGCCATGACCTTATAGTAGGTGGTCTGGATGCCGCAGCTCTCGGCCGCGATCTCGTTGTCGCGGATGGCGAGGACGGCGCGGCCGTGGCGGCTCTTCATCATGGTGTGGATCAGGAAGCAGGTGATGACCACGCACAGGAACACATTGCTGAAATGGGAATACTTGGGGATGTTCTTCAGGCCCTTGGAGCCGTAGAACAGGCTGTAACCCAGCACATCGTCGATGTTGTTCAGCGTGATGCGGATGATCTCGCCGAAGCCCAGCGTCAGGATGGCCAGATAGTCACCGGTCAGGCGCAGAGCGGGGATGCCGATCAGCACACCGAACAGGCCCGCCATGATGCAGGCCAGCACCAGACCAATGGCAAAGGAGATGCCGCTGGGCAGGGGGCTGTACTTGGTGAACAGCGCGCAGGTGTAAGCACCCACGGCCATGAAACCGGCATGGCCCAGCGGCAGCTGGCCCAGATAGCCGGTGGCCACGTTCAAAGACACGGCCAGGATGATGTTGATGCCCACGGTCATCAGCACCTTGTTCTGATAGGTGGAAAGCAGATTCCCGGTCAGGTAGGAAAGCCCCAGGAACAGCAGCGCCACCAGCACCGTATTCATCAGGTAGCGCACGGGCATTTTGAGCGTTTTGCGTTTGGTATTCATCTTCATGCCCTCCTTACACCTTTTCCTGCACCTTGCGGCCAAGGAAGCCGGTGGGCTTGAACAGCAGCACGATGATCAGGATCGCAAACGTAACGGCGTCCTTCCAGGCGGAAAGGCCGATGGCGGAAACGAAGCACTCGCACAGGCCGATGGCGATGCCGCCGATCATCGCGCCCGGAATGGAACCGATGCCGCCCAGAACTGCGGCAACGAAGGCTTTCAGGCCCAGCATGGAGCCCATGGTGGGCGTTGCCTGCGGGTAGGAGCAGCAGTACAGCACTGCGCCGATACCGGCCAGCGCAGAACCCACCGCAAAGGTGAAGGAGATGGTGCTGTTGACGTTGATGCCCATCAGGCGGGCCGCATCCATATCCTCGGAGACGGCACGCATGGCCTTGCCGAGTTTGGTCTTCTGGACCAGGAAGGTCAGCACGAGCATGGACAGCACGGTGACCACCAGCGTGATCACGGAGGTCAGGCCCACCGGCACTTTGCCGAAGTAGAAGGTCCTGGCTTCAAAGTAGGACGGGATGACCTTTGCACCGGAGCCCATCAGCAGCTCCGCCGTATACTCCAGGAAGAAGGACACGCCGATGGCCGTGATCAGCAGCGAGATGCGGGGCGCACTGCGCAGCGGGGTATAGGCGACCTTTTCGATCACCACACCCAGCAGGGTGCAGGTAATGACGGTGGCGCAGACAGCCGTCACCGGGCCAAGGCCCAGCTGGTTCATCACGAACCAGGACATGTACGCGCCCACCATAATGACATCGCCGTGGGCAAAGTTCAGCAGCAGGATGATGCCGTACACCATGCTGTAGCCCAGTGCGATCAGTGCATAGATGCTGCCCAGGGAAAGACCGTTGATCAGCTGACTAAAAAACACTGTCATGGATGGATACTTCCTTTCTTTGCGGCGTTTTGCCACGCCTTTTGGGAGACACTTGTTTACCAAAAAAGCGGAGACAACCCGTTTCGGCGGTCTCCGCAAGTGGTTCTGATACGAGAGATTAGAACATTTCCTTCAGTTCGGGCTTGCCATCCACATAGGTCAGGATCGCAGTCTCCTTGACGGGGTTGTGGTGCTCGTCGAAGGTGAAGGTGCCGGTGATGCCGTCGATGCTGCCGGAAGCGATGGCGTCAATGACAGCCTGCTTGTACTCGTCGCTGCCTGCTTCCAGACCGGCGTCCTCCGCAGCCTGCAGGCCGTAGACCACGGTCTTGGCTGCGTCGTAGCCCAGAGGTGCGAAGCCGTTGGGGTAATCCTCGCCGTACTCTGCCTTGTAGGCCTCCTCGAACTCCGGAGAAGCGCCCTTTGCATAGTTGGCGCAGAAGTAGCTGTCCTTCAGCTGGTCAGCGGTTGCATAGCCCTCCAGGCCGTCCCAGCCATCGCCGCCCAGGAACGGAACGGTCAGGCCGATGCTCTCAGCCTGCGACAGGATCTGGCCCACTTCCTCATAGTAGTTGGGGCAGAAGACCGTCTCCGGTGCCTTGCCCAGGATGCTGGTCAGCTGGGTCTTGAAGTCCACGTCGCCGTCGGAGTAGCTCTCCTGATCGACGATGGTGCCGCCCAGGCTCTCGAACTCGTTGACGAAGTTCTCAGCCAGGCCCTCGTTGTAGTCTGCGCCCTTCTTAAAGATGACAGCAGCCTTGGTGTAGCCCAGCTTCTTGTAAGCGTAATCTGCCATCTTGATGCCCTGGAACGGGTCGGTGAAGGTGGCACGGAAGACGTTGGCGTTCACGGTGTCGGTCTCGGCATCGTAGGTAACGGCCTCTGCGGTCGCAGAAGCAGTGACCATGGGCATGTTGTAGTCGGCGCTCTCAGCAGCCACGGCCAGCGTGGGGGTGGTGGTGACATCGCCGACCAGTGCCGTGATGCCTTCGTCCACCATCTTGGTGAAGCAGTTGACGGCCTGGGTGGCGTCGCCCTGCTCATCCTCGGTCAGGATCTCGATCTGCTTGCCGTTGATGCCGCCATCGGCATTGACCTGCTTCAGGTACAGGCTCGCACCGTTGACAACGGCCTGGCCGTAAACGGAAACGTTGCCGCTCAGGGGGCCCATGACGCCCACCTTGATGGTCTCACCGGAAGCAGCGGAACCGGCTGCGGAACCAGCCGCAGAACCGGAAGCAGCCGTGCTGGAAGAAGAACCACCGCAGGCGGTCAGGACACCGGCAGCAGCCACAACACCGGCAGCAGCCAGAAAGTTACGACGCGTGATCATCTTTTTCATAATCGTTATCCTCCTGTTTGGAAGCATTTGCAAAATGCAGAAAGCAGAAAGCAGAGCCCTTTCCCTCAAAGCGGCTCTGCTCTCGGTCAGTTTCATTATAGCCCCCTTCGGGGCCGTTCGCAATTCACAAACCGTCCATACTTTTCCGGGCCTTTTCCGTTAAATCATGTTAAAATACACAAAATTTCCATTCACTTTTGGTTGTTTTTTCAAATCGTTCATCTTGTTTCACCCTGAAATGAACGGTTTTCACGAATGTCAAAAAGGTTACACAATGGCCGTCCGGTCGGTTCTGGCAGGTGCGGCGGCGGCCGCCTTCCCGCCTCCCGGCATAACCGTCCCCGCCTCCGGGCAGACTGATGATGTTTACAGCCGCAAACATCACGATCCCCTCTTGCAACCAGGCACAGGACGTGGTAGGATAAAGGCAGTTAGTTAGTATTGACTATCCACTATTTCAAATCATTACCGGGAGGTCTTTCTTATGAATTATCTGGAAATCGAATCCGTTGTCGGCCGCGAGATCTTAGACTCCCGCGGGAACCCCACCGTCGAAGCTGAGATCACGCTCGCCGACGGCACTGTCGCCCGCGGCTGTGCCCCCTCCGGCGCATCCACCGGCGAGTTCGAGGCTCTGGAGCTGCGCGACGGCGACAAGAGCCGTTATCTGGGCAAGGGCGTGACCAAAGCCGTTGAGAACATCAACACTGTCATCGCCGATGCTGTCGTGGGGCTGGATGCCTCCGACATCTATGCAGTCGATGCCGCCATGCGCAAAGCCGACGGCACCAAGGACAAGTCCAATCTGGGCGCAAACGCCATTCTGGCCGTGTCCATCGCCGCCTGCCGCGCAGCCGCCGCTTCGCTGGAGATGCCGCTGTACCGTTTTCTGGGCGGCGTGAACGGCAACCGCCTGCCCGTCCCGATGATGAACATCCTGAACGGCGGCGCACACGCCACCAACACCGTGGATACCCAGGAGTTCATGATCATGCCCGTAGGTGCCCCTTCCTTCAAAGAGGCGCTGCGCTGGTGCGCCGAGGTCTTCCACGCTCTGGCCTCCATCCTGAGGCCAAAGGTCTGGCCACCTCCGTCGGCGACGAGGGCGGGTTTGCGCCCAACCTGTCCAGTGACGAGGAGACCATCGAGACCATTCTGGCCGCCATCGAGAAAGCCGGTTATCAGCCGGCAAGGACTTCATGCTGGCCATGGATGCCGCTTCCTCCGAGTGGAAAAGCCCCAAGGGCAAGGGCTTCTACAAGCTGCCCAAGGCGGGCACCGAGTACACCTCCAGCGAGCTGATCGCCCACTGGAAGAGTCTGGTGGAGAAGTATCCCATCATTTCCATCGAGGACGGTCTGGACGAAGAGGACTGGGAGGGCTGGCAGGAGATGACCCGCGAGCTGGGTGGCAAGGTCCAGCTGGTGGGCGACGATCTGTTCGTCACCAACACCGAACGCCTAGCCAAGGGCATCCAGCTGGGTGCCGGAAATGCCATCCTGATCAAGCTGAACCAGATCGGTTCGGTCTCCGAGACGCTGGAAGCCATCAAGATGGCCCACAAGGCCGGTTACACCGCCATCAGCTCGCACCGCTCCGGTGAGACCGAGGACACCACCATCGCCGACCTGGCCGTGGCCCTGAACACCTGCCAGATCAAGACCGGTGCGCCCAGCCGCACCGAGCGCGTGGCCAAGTACAACCAGCTGCTCCGCATCGAGGAGCACCTGGGTGCCAGCGCCGTCTATCCCGGCATGGAGGCGTTCAACGTGAAGCGCTAAAATTTTCCAGCAATCGCGGCCTTTTCTCCTTCGTATTTTTACTGGAGTGCCTGTTGCAATGCGCTCTCAGATCTGAAGGAAGGAGAACCGCTCATGCTTTCCACCTTTTCCCTTTCGTCCTCGATCCTGCTCTGGTTTCTGAAGCAGGCCGGTCTGCCCGGCATTCTGCTCTGGCTGCTGGAAAAGATCTTAGGATAACGAAAAAGACGTGCCGCACACGCTGTGCAGCACGTCTTTTTTCATCCATGGATCTGTTTTTTGGCGGTGCGCAGCGCCGTGCGCAGAGGCCGGTAGAGCAGCAGCATGAGGGCAAAGTTGCCCACACCGTGCATCGCGTCGTAGGAAAGGCCGCTCAGCCACCAGCTCAGCGCGAAGGCGGGCGTCTTGGCCACAAGATACACCGCTGCGCACAGCCCGCCGAAGCACAGGCCGTACAGCCCGCTGACCACGGCCCAGCCGAGGGCATGGTCCATCCGGCGCAGCAGCCGGGCCAGAAAGGCCAGCAGATACCAGACATACAGATACATCGCCCACCACAGGCTGAAGCCATACAGCACACCCTGCAATACCAGAAACACCGTGATGGCCCCCGGCGTCTCGCGGGCAGTTCCAGCGCGAACAGGATGATGAGGAGCGTCACCGGCTCGATGTTCGGGAGGCCGCTCATGGCCTGTTTGCTCACCACCAGAAGTGCGCCCATCAGCCGCTGAGGACCAGCCGCAGCACTCTGGTGTGCATGGGTTCCTTACTTCGTGTAGGTAAAGGCATAGCGATCGCCGTCGTGCAGCTCGATGTCCGCCACGCCCACGGCGGTCATCTCACCGGAAGCGTCGGTCAGGCACCACCAGGCGCTGTCCTTATCCCAGTCGGCGGTCTCGCCGTTGACGGTGGTGACAAAGCCTGCAGCGGCCTCGTCCGCGCTGATGATGCCGGCCTCGGCCAGCGCATCGCTCAGCTTCTCACCGTCGGTCACTTCCAGGTCGAAGGTCTGGCTCTCGCCGTCGGCCCCGGTCACCGTGAACTGGGCCTTGACCTTGGCTTCCGAAGCCTCTGCCGATGCAGCCTCCGAGGAAGCGGCCTCCGAAAATGCCGCCACGCTGGACGCAGCGGAAGAAGCTGTGCTGCCTGCGGCAGAGGAAGCGCCGCAGCCTGCCAGCAGACCGGCGGCCAGCGCAGCAGCAGCGACAACAGAGAAAATACGATTCATGATCTTCATCAAAAGATTGCTCCTTGGTTCTAGTTTGCATGCACAGAACATGCAGTGCTTATGATACCATCCGCCGGGGGAAATTGCAAGTGCGGCTCTGCCGGGCTACGCAGTCTCCCAACGAGCGGCTGCTCCTGCTCCACGTTTTCAGCCGCCAAACAGGCCGAAAAAGCTGGTGTGCGTCATGCCCAGCACCAGAAACAGAACGATGAGGCAAACAGCACCCCGATAATGATGTCCATCTGGTGGACGCTCAGCGGGAACTTGTCGTAGAGCTTTTCCTTGGGGTTCACGAAATTGGGGTCGTTGTTGTTCAGCAGGCTCTTCTTCCCCGCTTCGCCCTGCGCCCTGCGCGCTTCCAGTTCGGCCTGCTCTTTTTCCAGCTGGGCCTCGCGCTCGGCCAGCAGTGCTTCGCGGCGGGCGAGTTCGGCTTCTTTTTCATTCCATTCTGCCATGGTCGTTCTCCTTGGTTTTTCTTCTATTATAACAAAGCGGGCCGCCCACTGCAACGAGTGGACGGCCCAGCAGGCGCTCTCTTTTCGGGGGAAATTACTTCTTGGCGAGGTACTTGCGGATATCAATGGCGACAGCACGATGATGACAAGGCCCTGCACGATGTAGGTGTAGGAGGAGTTGACGTTCATGAACTGCAGAGCGACCTTCATCAGCTCAAAGACCAGAACGCCGACCAGGATGCCGGGCACGGTGCCGACACCGCCGGTGGTGGAAACACCGCCGATGGTGGAAGCTGCGATGGCGTCCAGCTCATAACCCTGTGCGGTGTTGACGGATGCGCCGCCGGACTTTGCAGCCAGCAGGCAGCCTGCCAGACCGAACATGCAGGAAGCCAGGATGTAGATGCGGATCTTGGTGGCGTTGACGTTGACGCCAGCGACCTCAGCCGCAGCCTCGTTGCCGCCGATGGCGTACATGTACTTGCCGTGGCGGGTCTTGTTGTACAGGAACCAGAAGCAGGCAGCCACGATCAGGGCGATCCAGATCAGGACCGGGATGCCGATGATGCTGTTGGAGGCCAGAGAGGTGAAGTTCTTGTTCAGGGAGCCGATGGGGGTGCCGCCGGTGTAGACCAGGCAGATACCGTAGACGACCTGCTGCATACCCAGGGTCGCGATGAAGGGCTGGACCTTCAGGTAGCTGACGACCAGACCGTTGCACAGACCCACGATGGCGCAGATGGCGATGACCAGGATGAAGACCACCGGGGTGGGCAGGGTGGGCAGGTTGGGGTAGAACTTACCGGCAGCGCCTTCCGTCTGCGCAAAGATGCAGGCCAGGCAGGCCGCAAAGCCAGCCAGACGACCGGCAGACAGGTCGTTGCCGGTGGTGATCAGACAGCCGGAGATGCCCAGCGCGATGATGTAGCGGATGGACACGTTCTTGAACAGGTTGATCAGGTTTGCGACTGCGAAGAAGTTGGGGTGGATGATGCCGACGATCAGAGAGACCGCAAGCATCAGGACGATGATGGCATTTTCACTCAGCCATTTTTTCACGGACTTGCCGTTCAATTTCTTGGTAGCTTCCACAATAGACAGCCTCCTTGTTTACTGATTGGCCGCTGCCGTCGTCGGTGCGGTCTCAAACTGGGTCGCCAGCGCCATGATGTTCTCCTGGGTGGCGTCCTTGCCGTCGATGAAGCCGGTGATGCGGCCATCGCACATGACCATGACACGGTTGGACATACCGATGATCTCGCTCATTTCGGAGGAGATCATGATGATGCTCTTGCCCTGCTTGGCCAGGTCGGCAATGATGCAGTAAATTTCGTACTTTGCACCGACGTCGATGCCGCGGGTGGGCTCGTCGAGGATCAGCACATCGGGGTTATTGGCCAGCCAGCGGGCGATCAGCACCTTCTGCTGGTTGCCGCCGGAAAGGCTCTTGATGGCGGTCTTGGGGCTGGGCACCTTGATGGCCATCTTTTCCTTGTTGGTGGCGACCAGATCGAGGATCTTCTTATCATCCAGCATGATGGGGCCCTTGCGCAGAGCGTCCAGCGATGCAATGGAGATGTTGTCGGCAACGCTCAGCACACCCATGATGCCGGTGGCACGGCGGTCCTCCGTCAGCAGCGCTACGCTCTTGCGAATGGCGTCGCGGGGCTGTTTGATCTCAACGGCTTCGCCCTTGATCCACACTTTACCGGCGGTGTGGGCGCGCAGGCCGAAGATGCCCTCCATCAGCTCGGTACGCTGGGCACCGACCAGGCCGGCCACGCCCAGGATCTCGCCCTTCTTCAGCTCGAAGCTGCAATGGCGGAAGGAACGCGGATGGATGGAGGTGAAGTCCTCCACCTTCATCATGACCTCGTCGGAGGGGTGGTTCTCCAGCGGCGGGAACAGATTGGACAGCTCACGGCCGACCATCTTGGCGATGATCTGCTCCTTGGTCATGTTGGCAACGTCCCACTTGCCGATGTAGTGGCCATCGCGCATGATGGTGACTTCGTCGGCGATGACCTTGATCTCGTCCATCTTATGGCTGATGTAGACCAGCGCAACGCCCTGCTCCTTCAGCTCGCGCATGATGCGGAACAGCGACTCGACCTCGTTCGCGGTCAGCGAGGAGGTGGGCTCGTCCAGGATCAGCACCTTGCAGTTTGCGGAGACGGCCTTTGCGATCTCCACCATCTGCATCTGTGCGATGCTCAGGCTGCCCAGCTTTGCGTGGGAGTTGATGTCCAGCTTCAGCTTCTTCAGCAGGGCATCGGTATCGGCGTACATTTTGGCATGGTCCACCACGGTGATGATACCTGCCTTCTTGGTGGGGAAGCGGCCCAGCCAGATGTTCTCAGCACGGTACGGGCCGGGATGGGCTGCAGCTCCTGATGCACCATCGCGATGCCGCGATTCAGTGCTTCCAGAGGGTTGGGGATGGTGACTTTTTTGTCCTTCGTATTCGATCTCGCCTTCGTCCATCTTGTAAATGCCGAACATGCACTTCATCAAAGTGGACTTGCCAGCGCCGTTTTCGCCCATCAGGCCATGACTTTGCCGGGGCGGAGCTCCAACTGCGCGTGGTCCAGCGCTTTGACGCCGGGGAAGGTCTTGACCACGCCTTTCATTACCAGACGGTATTCTGACATTCCGCAGAGCCTCCTTGTCGTTCAAAATAAGGCACGGTTCGTTCCGAAAGGAAAGCGCGTGCGCCGAGGAATCTCGCACGCACGCGCTTGTTAGCTTTTAGAAAGCTTCGGACTCACTGCGTACCTTGCAACCGTGAGTGGTTCTCAGCTCCGAATCAGAGATACTGAGAAGCGTTCTCGGTGGTGACCTTCACATAGTCGACCCAGTAGTACTCTTCGACATCCTTGCCCTCAACGAACAGCTTGGTTGCGTCGGCAGCGGCGGTAGCCTGGCCAACGTCATCGTTCAGGACGGTACCGGTCATCTTGCCGTCAACAACGTTCTGGACAGCTTCCTTCAGTGCGTCAACACCGACCAGATAGATGTCCTCGCCGACCTTGCGGCCAGCCTGCTCGATGGACTGCAGAGCGCCCAGAGCCATTGCGTCGTTGTTGCAGAAGACGACTTCGATCTTCTCGCCGTACTGTGCCAGAGCGTTTGCAACGTCCTGCTGTGCGGTGGTCTGGTCCCAGTTGTCCAGGTACTCATACAGGCACTCGACTTCCTTGCCGGCGTCGGTCAGAGCTTGATGGAGTACTCGGTACGATACTGTGCATCAATGTTTTCGGGGTCGCCCTTGCACATGATGTAGGTGATCTTGCCGTCGCCGTTGATATCGCCCTGGGTAGAGGTCTCCAGGATCAGCTCGCCCTGATAAGTACCGGACTGACGTGCGTCTGCACCAACGTAGCAGCACTTGCCAGCGTAGGAGTCCAGAACTGCCTTCTCCGGCTCACGGTTGATGAAGACGATGGGGGTGCCGGAGGGAGAGATGGTGTCCACGATGGTCTGTGCAGAAGTGGTCTGGACGGGGTTGATGACCAGGACGTCCACGCCCTGCTGCAGGAAGGTGTTGATCTGCTCGGTCTGGGTGTTCTGGTCGTTCTTGCCATCGACGATGGTGACGGCGTAGCATATCCTTCAGGTACTCTTCCAGATCGGTGCGGTACAGGGTCATGAAGTTATCAGCGAACTGATAGATGCAGACGCCGATGTTTGCGCTGCCGGTGGTGGAAGCGGCTGCAGAAGATGCAGCGGTGGAAGCTGCAACAGAGGATGCAGCAGTGGAGCTGGAGGAGCCGCCGCAGGCGGTCAGAACGCCAGCGGCACCCACAACAGCGGAAGCCTTCATGAAGTCACGACGCGAAATCATTTTCATAATAATGTTCTCCTTCATTCGCATATTGCAGCAAAATCGAATCGTGCGCATACCGCACGTTTCGTGATTCTGTTTGTATTATAACCGTCCGCACGACCATTCGCAATAGAACATGTTCACAAGAATCCAAGGAATCTTTTGTGCATCCCTCACAATTGCTTTTGTTGGATACAAGTTTCTTTTTGATATCAAGCACAATTTCTGTCGATTTTGCAACATGCGTCCAAATTCCATACAAAAGTCCATGAAATCTCTCAAAACAGTTACAGAGATCGTTCCGGTGTGCAACAATCCTATCCGATGCAAAAAAGCCCACTTTGCCCCGGTGCGTAATCTGTACGCATCAAAAGGACAAAATGGGTCTTTTTTTCATTCTGCTGTTTCGCAGTTTATTTTTCTTTGTGTTCCCGGCGGTAGCGGGGTGGGGGTGACGCCGAGGGTCTTTTTGAAGATCTTGGTGAAGTAATTCACGTCCAGAATGCCCACTTCTTCGGCTACGGCGGCGATGCTGTGGTTGTTCTGCTCCAGCAGCTGGGCCGCACGGTTCACCCGCTGGGTGTTGATATAGTCGATGAGGGTGGTGCCGGTCTCCTGCTTGAACAGCGCCGACAGATACGACGGGCTGATGAAGCACATGGCCGCCAGGCTCTTCAGTGTCAGCGGCTCGGAGACATTCAGGTTGACGTAGTTCATCACCTTCTGGACGGCGGGCGAGAACTCCTTCAGCGAGTAGCGGCGGACATAGGCGCAGTAGTCCCGCACCATCTGCCACATCATCTCACGGGGGATCTCGTCGGCCTCCTCAATGATGCGGGCGTACTTGCTGGAGATGGCATCAATATAATAGGGATGCACCTTGCTGGGCTCGATGGCCTTGCGCAGCAGGGTGTTGAAGACGATCATCATGTTCTTCTGCTGGTAGAGCGAGCCTTCGAACCGCCCGCCGTAGGTGAAGCGGGAGTGATGGTGCATGGCCTCGGTGGCGGCTTCGTCGTCGCCGCGGCTCACGGCATCCAGGATGCGGTTCTCGGATTCGTACCGCTGTTCCAGCATGGAGATGGGGATATCCTTCTGGAACTTCGGCTCGTTGAAATACCGGACGTCCGGGTGGAAGCAGAAGGGCAGAAACTCCTTCAGCTCCTTCACGACCAGATCCTCCCCTATCATCATCCCGACCAGGACCCGGATGGTCATGTAAAAATCGTTCGCCTGCAGCAGCTTGACGCCGTTGTAGTATTCCTGCACGGCATTTTCTCCGTCCTCGCCCAGGTAGCGGCGGGCCCACTTGCGGGCCTTCTCGCTGCGGGGGCCAAAGGTCCATGGCCCGACGAGGAAGACGGTGTTCTCCTCGTCCGGGATGCGGAAGAGGGCAAAATGCAGCTCAAAGGTGCCCTCAACGAAGAGCAGCGTCTGCGCCGGGGTCTGTTCCAGCAGCAGCCGGCCGAACTCCTGCCAGTCGAACTGAGGGTCCAGCGAGCGGCGCAGGCCGTAGTCGAACTCTTCCAGTCCATCGAACGGCGGCGTCACCCGCCGGGTGGGGATATTCTGTGCTGCCGCCAGTTTGGTGAGCACCTGTAATGGATCGACCCGCATGGCGTCTCCTTTCCTGTTTCATCGCATCTCTCACATCTCATTTGATATATCAGTATACAGCATTTTTCTGCAAGAAACAAGTGGCCGAGCGTAGAAAAAGTGCCCTGCCATTCCAAGACGGCAGAGCACTTCGTTCTATGTTTTACAAAGGATTACTTGCTGTTGCGGCGCGCAGCCAGAGCCGCCACGTTCTCCTCGACCTTCTTCTTATTCAGCGGGTAGAGGAAGACCAGCGCCAGCACGATGCACACAAAGCCGATGATGGGGGCGATGCAGGCCATGTTGAAGATGCCGCGGGTGACAGCGGGATCAAACGCAGTCGCTTCGGTGTAGCCGATGATCCCCAGCAGGGCACCGACCAGACCGGAAGAGAAGGCCTGACCCAGCTTGCGGGCGAAGGAGTAGACCGAGTAGATGGTGCCGTCCTCGCGGATGCCGCTGCGGACCTCGGCGTCGTCGATGACGTCGGTGATCATGGCCCAGATGATGGTGTTGAAGAAGCCCATGCCGATATTGGCCAGGATGTAGCAGGCCACAAAGCCCCAGACGCTGGCCGGACGCCAGATCAGGCAGACCAGCCAGACCAGAGCGGAGCAGATGCTGGAGGCCACGGCCAGCTCCTTCTTGCCGAACTTTGCAGCCAGCTTGGAAGCAAAGGGTGCGCAGACGATCAGCATGACCACCGTGCCCAGCAGGCTGGCAGTGGACTGTGCGGCAGCGCTGCCGTACACATTGGGGGTAAACATAACCGGCCAGGCTCATGACGGTCAGCTGGCTCAGCAGGACGAAGATGGCCGCCACGATGATGCCCAGCAGCGCCCGGTTGGTGAAGATGCTCTTGAAGATGGCGGAAGCGCTCACCTTCTGGCTGCTTGCGGGGACCTCGACACGCTCACGGGTCAGCTTGAAGCAGACGATATAGCACAGGATGGCGCAGATGGAGAAGACGCCTGCGATGATGGTCATGCGGGAGCCGGACATCACCGTCTTGCCGTCCACGACGACATAGGCGACCATGGGCGTGGCCACGCCGATGACCATGTTGGCCAGCGTGGAACCGATGGTGCGCCAGGTGGACAGTTCTGCGCGGTCCTTGGGGTCTGCCGAGACGGCGGAAGCCATGGAGCCGTAAGGGATGTTGATGGAGGTATAGAAGATGGAGCCCCACAGGATGTAGGTGATGAACAGCCAGGCCACCTTGAAGCCATAGGGCATCCCGGCCAGGCCGGACTGATAGATCAGGAAGGAAGCGATGGCCACCGGGCCGCACATCCGCTTGATCCAGGGGCGGAACTTGCCGTCCTTGGTGGGCTTGGAGTGGTCCACGATCTGGCCCATGCCCACATCGGTGAACGCATCCACAAAACGGGCGATCATCATCACCATGCCAACGATGGCGGCGTTGACGCCCATGACGTCGGTGTAGAACTTCATCAGGAAGCTCGACGACAGCAGGAAGGTGAAATCGTTGCCGAAATCACCGAACATGTAGCCGACCTTGTCCTTCATGCCGAAGGGGGCGGCTTTCTTCATCTCATTTGCCATTGGTTTCTCCTTAGATAGATCGATTCTTGGATTCGGTTCTCCAAACGCTGCTGCAAAACACATCGAAATATGGTTCACTGCATTTCAGCTTGTATATCAGTATTATGACAAATCTTTAGCAATCATTGTTAGAAGAATTTTTAGGTGAAAACGTAAAATTTTACGATTATTGTTTGGGCACTTTGCCAATTTTTTCATAAAATATGTGGAATCTCTTTCACTATATTTTCCTTGGCGTAGTTGTATTTCAACATGTTTTTCCGGCATCGCCCGCATTATAATAGGTATTCTGCCCGGGAATCGTTCAAAATTCCCAAAAAAGTCTGGATTTATAAAAAATTTGTTCTATTCCTTTTGCAAAAAATCTGTCATACTGATACCAGAAGATATGAGCTGCGGTATCAACCTCTCAGTCTCGCATTCGCTCGACAGCTCCCCTAGTAGGGGGAGCCTCTGGCGAAACCGTATCCTTTGCGGGGACTGCCAAGGCCTCCCCTATCAGGGGAGGTGGCATCGCGCAGCGATGACGGAGAG
>ENA-OQCO01000697-OQCO01000697.1-human-gut-metagenome-genome-assembly--contig:-NODE-697-length-17012-cov-3.820195_pt1 | contig 17012 bp, 20 predicted proteins | sample MGYA00242500_ERZ504582 | MGnify/ENA primary metagenome ERZ504582 (study PRJEB26092, sample SAMD00036346) | human gut metagenome | host: Homo sapiens | study: EMG produced TPA metagenomics assembly of...
GGACCGCAAGTGCTCATACGGGGTCAAAATTGTCCGCGTCCATGATGAAATGGTATGAATATCCCGGTGCTCCTTGGTAAAGGTGCCCATATTCTTTTTGATCCTTGCCCGGATTTCTCCGTCCGCATACTTAGGATAGACCACCAAGGTATCGTTGAGCTTTAAGGTATCGTAATACCCGCTGAGCAGGGTAATGGAACGGGCGTTACCGGCAAAGTGATTATTCCCCCGGGCAGCCAAGTTGCAATACATCTGCTTTCGCCCACTGCAACGCACATCAAAGGCGGTATCATAGGGCAGCGAACAATCAATAAAGCCATAAAAACTGTCCTTAAACAGCTCTCGATACCCGGGAATGGGATAATAGGCAAAGTTGGCGGGCAGGCAGACCCCGGCATAACTGCTGTAATACTTAGGTGATTTTCCGGTATATTCCAGGCACAGGTACTCCACATCCGCCCCGCCCCGGGTCACCGTTACATAGTCATATTCCCGGCGGAAGTCCAGCGCCGCGCCGGTTTGGTCCGTTACCTGCTTCACCTTGTACCCATGGTACAGGGTAAAGCGATAGCTTTTCAGCTCCGATCGGTCCACATACACCTTGGCGCTGCCGGTCAAATTCAGCCCCACGGAAAAGTCCAGCTGATATTTTTTTACCCGGAAATCGGCGGCCTCGTCCTTTTGGCAATCCTTATGAATCATATCATAGTATGTCGTGTCTGCCGTTTCGCTGGCAGCGCTCAAATCCATTACCGGAACAGATACCGGTATAAAATACCCGGTCAACAGCACAGCTGACAGCAGCAGCCCCAACCCGCCGATCCACCACCGTTTGGCCTTGGTGCGGGCACAAATAAGGCACACCACCGTAGCGGAGAGGGCGATGAAAAACAGCAGTTGGGCGATTTTGTTCAAATCCCAGGGATCCCGATTTGGTCATTCGGCTCATACTGCATAGAATTGGGGATCAAGGAGAAAATTTGCATCAGCTTGGCATAATTCTTCCCGGTCGTCTCCATCACATGCGTGGTGGTGGTTTGGAGCCACTCGGTCTCCGATAAGCCAAAAATCACCATCAGCGGATACACAATATACCGCTGCCGAACACCGGACAGCAACAGACCGATCAACACCGCTGCCGCCGGACACAGCACCTGATAACAGATCACCCGAGACAGCACATGGGGCAGCAAGGCAACCTGGTGCGCCACGCAGGCATAACCCACGATAAGCAAGCACGCCACCATGGTTAAAACACCGATCAGGCTGAAAAGCAGCAGCAGCTGGGCACGGTAGGCCCCGCCGATCCCCTGCTTGCAAGTGGAAAAAGTCTCTTTATATCGATTGATCTTCACAAAGCACTCATAAGAGAAGAAAAGAAAAAGATCACCATCAGATACTGGGGAAACAAGGTGCTAAATGCATAGCTTAAAGTATCGGCCGGCGCTTCTTGACGGATAGAAGCAATCGTAGCGTATAGCAGAAAACCGCTGTACAGCGCGATAACGGCCAGGATTAAATTTTTATAAAACTTGTTCCGGCTCCACAACCGGGACATAAGCTTAAATGTACTCATTTTGATTCCACCTTATAAACAAGGTCGGCGCTTACGCGCCGACCTTGCGCGTCCATTATGCGTTTCTCATGTAGCCCCAGGCGTCACAACCCTTTGTATTTTTGCCCTCTGGATTCAACTTCAAAAACCAATCGGTTTTATAATCCAGTTTTTTGGTCATATATGCATTTTTTTCATCTCTCCCATGTCCGGGTGCGATTAAATACTTTCCCCCAGTGTGCCAAAAGGCACCATTTTTGTAGCGGGCAATATAGTACACACTGTGTTGCGAGGACTTGCTATTTGTTCCCCAATAATATTTAAATGTACCGTACACATTGGAGGAAGAATTTACGGCTTGGGTTTTGGTCAAGTGAACAGACACACTTTCTGCACTGGCAACAAATGTTCCGCCCAGCATACCAAAGCACAGAACAGCTGAAAGCAAAATCGATACTAATTTTTTCTTTGACATAATACTACTCCTTTTTATTTTTACAGATTTATTCTTACAAAATGAGAATAAACGGTACTCGCCTCCTCTCTTTGCCTATTTCAACCACAAAACAGTTGACAATTCTCATTTCGTAAATTTATTGTGTATACGAGTCACTGCAAAATACTTTCTTTGATTTACATTTTCATTGTATGGCAGTCGCTTCCGTTTGTCAAGGAACTTTACCACTTCTTAATAATTCAACATACACAAAAGTCGCGACAAAACATTGGTTGCTTTGCCCAAAATACTATGGTATACTGTAATAAATCTGTGTAATTCGCATAAAGCGTTACCGGCATTGAAGGGGGATATTATGAAAGAAAAGAAGCTGGGCGCCAAGGTCAAAGACTTGGTGTCCTCGGTCAAAACCCACTGGACCACGCCGCCGGAGGGGCGCTATGTACCGTACAAGGAGATCGCCGCGTACAGCGTGGGCGGTATCGGCGTAAAGTTCGTGATCTACACCGCCTGGTACATTGGGCTGTCTGCCACCAGTCTGCTGGCCGGCTCCGCTCTGGGGCTGAAGAACGGCGATTTGGTCAAGCTGACTATGATCGCCACCGTCATCGGCATCTTCTTGGTGCCGCTCCGGGGCATGATTATTGACAACACCCGCTCCAGCAAGGGCAAGTTCCGGCCCTATCTGCTCTATACCGGCATACCCAGCGGTATTTTGCTTACCGGCTTTGCGTTCCTGCCCTTTGAGAGTATGAGCTACAACCAAAAGCTGTGGGCGCTGTTTATTACCTACGAGCTGTTGCAGCTGTGCTACCCATTCTACGACCAGGCCTACACCACCCTGGTACAGGTGATGAGCCCCAACTCCACCGAGCGGGCCGATGTAATCACCATTTCCACCTTTATCTACTCCTTGGCGCCCACTATTCTGGGATTCTTAGTGCCCATTTTGGCGGGCTTTACCGGCGGACTGGAGCACATTAACGCCTACCGGATCATTATGCCCATCTTTGGCATTGGCGGTGCGCTGATCGGTCTGTTCAGCTACACCGGCACCAAGGAGCGCATTATCGTTGCCAAGGACTACACACCCAAGGTGCCGTTCTTTAAAGGGATCGGCGCCGGGATCCAAAACAAATACCAGTGGGCCCGCTCCATTACCGGCTGGCTGATTCTGCTGCAAGGGGGCATAGGCAGCGTGACCACCTGGTACTTCTACTACGGCATTAAAGATGTGCTGGGGCTAAGCACCCAGCAGCAGGGCGTGCTCAACGGCACCCTGACCACCATTCTGGGTGCGGCAGCCACCCCGGCGATGCTGCTGGCGCCGCTGCTCATCCGCAAGGTGGGCAAGCGCAATCTCTTTATCATTTATATCCTGGGCACCACGGTGAGCATGATTGGTATGTTCCTCTTTATCAAGCAGATCTGGGTGCTGTTTGCCTTTACTTGGCTGCGGGGATTCTTTACCACCTTTACGCTGATCACCGACGGCGCCATGAACGCCGATGTGCTGGACTACCAGCAGTACAAAACCGGCGAGCGGCTGGAGGGGCTGATGGCGCAGTTTGTCACCTTTATCGGCACCTTTATCGGCATGGGGATCACCTACCTGACCAACACCGTGCTGATGCAAAACACCTATGGCCTGACCAACAATTACGACGATCTGTACAAAGCCAGCTTCCGTGAGCCCATCTCCAAGGGCATGATTCTGCTGGCCATTGTGGGCTATGTACTGTCGCTGATCCCCTTTATCACCATGTACACGCTCACCGAAGAGGATCACGAGGGCCACATTGGGGTGCTGAAGATCCGCGCCGCCTTGGAGGACTACGCCACCGGCGCCCTGTCCGCCGGTCAGCTGGAGGAGGCCAAGCAGATCTACACCGGCGCCCTGACCCAACTGGAAGAGCTGGAAGCACAGCTGCCCGCTGCCACCGGCAAAAAGAAGCGGCAGATCCAGCGCATGATCAAGGGCTTGCAGATCATCAAGAATGAGAAGAACCGCTTTGACGATCCGGCCATGCAGCGCCGGGTGGAAAAGGCAAAGGCACTGCTAAGCCACACGGTGGAGGAACTGTACGGGATCAGCGAGCCCACCATGGATCGGTATAACACCGCCAAGGCCATGGACGAGAGCACCAAAGCCGCCGCCAAAGCCAAGGCACAGGCCATGCGGGAGGCGTCCAAGGAGCTGGATCGCTTCCATAAGAAAGCCTACAATTACATTCAGGCCCGCAAGCTGGTCAAGCAGTTGGAATACTACACCCACTGGGAGACCATTTTTGAAAGCGAATCGGCAGCCGCAGAGGGTTAAAATCGATAATCGAAAGCAATATACAAAAGCAAAGGACTTTGACCAAACGGCCAAAGTCCTTTTTATACCTATCTATCTATACGAAAGCCGCGGCTTGACGATACCCGGCAAAAATGCTAAAATATCCGCAAGAAAAAGACAAAGGAGAATCCTCCCTATGGCAAGCGAGCAAACAGTTGTTCTACGCAGTCAAGAACAGCCAATTTATATCAACAAAGGCAGCGCCATGACGCAAAATCTCATCTTCTCCGCCGCACTGGCCGGAGCAGGCACCTACAGCCTTTTGGCCTTGCAGCATACCCTGCGCACCGGCAGCCAGTGGGTGGACGCGACTGCGCCAAACGGCTACAGCCTTTACCAATTTGCCTACGGCGTGATCGGCTCCGTGATCCAAAATTTTAAGATCGACAAGGCCATGGCCGCCCTTCTGGGCAAAGCCTACGACTTTGACCGGTTTTGCCGCATTGGCGGCGGACTGCTGCTGGCGTCCCTGATCAGTATTGCCGCCGTGCTACTGGTAACGGTGGTCTATAACATCGTCAATTTGGCATACCTGCACCGGGTGAACAAAATGGAAAAAGCCGAAGTACCCACCTTGGAAGAAACCAAGGTGCAGCGCTGGAACCGGGCGCTACCGGTAATCCACCGGGTGTATGCGGCGCTGAGCTACCTGCGCTCCTGATCTGCCTGGGCTCTGTGGTTCCCCTGTCCATGATCTCCGGCGCAGCTCTGGGGGCCAAAACCGCCGGTGACAGCGCCACAGCAAGTAGCATTGCGACACGAGCCAAGATTGCCATTGTGATCGGCTTTGTGCTGTTCTTTATCATCGCTGTGCGGGGAATCACCAAAAAGTGGGACCGGATCAAAGCGAACGGCCCGCTGGTGTGCCCGGAGAACCTGGGCACCTATCTGCACGGGCTGGTGTTCGTGTCCGTACCGTTCCTGACGGTGCTGGCGCTGGCGCTCTTAATCGTCATTTTGCTGGTGCACCTAATGCTCACCGGCGCGCGGCTGACCCGCCGGTATTAAAAGTAAATAACAAAAAAGGCGGCGCAAATAATGCGCCGCCTAAATTTTTATTCCTGCCAAACCATAATGGTTTTGCCAAAGGCCTTTTGCGTGTCCTTCTCAAACGCCTGCTTAATGTCCGTGGTGGTGCGCACCACATTGACGGAGCTGATCAGGTTGCCCAAGTAATCAATGATCTCCGGGTACTGCTGGTACATCTGCACCGTCTTTTCAAAATCCGCCACGCCGCTGCGGGAGGAGCCGAACACACGCAGCCCCTTTTCCAAAATCATGCGGGTATTGATGGGCACCGGGTACTCGCTGACGCCCAAAATGGAAAGGGTGGCCTCCGGCTTGATCAGCCCGATGATCTGCTCAATGGCAATGGGAGAGCCGTTGCCGCCTACACACTCAAAGGCGTGGTCCATGGTAAAGCCCTCCGGCACCTCCGTGGTTTTATACGCCCCGTCGGCAAAGGTAAAGTCCGCCAGCTTATCGTCATTCAGGCCAAACACATACACCTTGCTGTCCGGAAAAGTCTTTTTCAAAAACAGGGAGACAATATATGCCAAATTGCCGTCGCCCCAAACGCCGATGGCATCCCGCCGGGCATGGGCGATCTTGTCAAACCGAGAAATAGCGTGCACCGCTACGGACACGATTTCCGTAAACGCCGCCACATTCATATTGATGTCCCGGGGCAGCTTCACCAGCCGCCGAGGCGAAATCTCCACATACTCCTGCAAAAAGCCGTCCATAGACGAGCCGCAGAACTTGGAGGAGCGCAAATAATTCTCGCCGATATACTCATCGGTCTCCGTGGGACAATTGGGCACCATCACCACCCGATCGCCGGGAGCGAATTTGCCGCTGGGGTCTCGCATAACGACGCCCACGCCCTCGTGGATCAGCGCCATGGGCAGCTTCTCGGCCAGCACCTTGGCGTCCCGGGTGCCCAGATAATAACGCATATCTGCGTTGCAGATGGAAAGATTGGTGGGGCGCACAATGGCATTGTCGCCAAACAGGTCAATGTCCTCAAAGGCGATCTCAAACCGGCGGGGCGCCACCAAACGGTAGACGGTGTTAATCATGGGTCTCGTCCTCCAACAGGGATTTTGCCACCCGCAGATCGTAAGGATAAGTGATCTTCATATTGTAGGTCTCGCCCTGCACCAGCGCCACCGGCTCACCCTTGATAACGAAAATTTTGGCAGCGTCCGTGAGAATTTCCTTCTCCTCCTCGGTGAGGGTCTCGTACAGCTTCTTCAGCTTGGTGGCGCGGAAGGACTGGGGGGTCTGGCCCTGATACATGACGATCGATCCGGAATCGCAGAGATCACCCGGTGGTCCCGGCTCTCCACAATGGTGTCCGTGGCAGGAATCACCGTGTCGCAGGCGCCGAACTGCTCCGCCGCCGCAATGTTCTCCTCAATGATCCGATAGGTCACAAAGGGACGCACGCTGTCGTGGGTGACGATAATGGTATCGTCGTTCAAATTGCCCTCGTTCTCAATGTAGCGAATGGCATTCATAATCGTCTCGTTACGGGTAGAACCGCCCTCGATCACCGCCACACGGTCCGCTGCGGGAGCAATGTGCTTGGCAATCAAATTCTTGGTGTGCTCCACCCACTTGGAGGGGCACAGCACCAAAATCTTCTCCAGTTGGGGCACGGAGATAAACTTCTCAATGGTATAAATGATAATGGGCTTGTCCTTTACCGTTAAATACTGCTTGGGCTTGTCCCCGCCCATTCGGGAGCCGACGCCGCCGGCCAATACAACGCCATAAACCATAACGCTAAAATTCCTTTCTGTGTCTGTCCTTTTATTATAGAGTTTCGTCGCCGTTTGTCAATGCCTGTTACTTTAAGGCGCAGAACATTTGGTAAATATCCTCTTCTGTCAAAGGCACCGGGTTTAAGGTCATCAGCATGGACATACTCTGGTGGGCCAGGGCGCGGATCTCCGCATCGCTCTCTACCCCCAGCTCGCACAAATTGGTGCGCATGCCCATTCTGTTTTTCATACCGTGCACCGCGTCCGCCATGGCTGCCGGGCTGTCAAACCCGCAGTCCCGGGCAAGGGCGGTAATCCGGCCGTCCCCGTCTGCGTGCTCCGCGTTAAAGCGGATAAAGTAGTCCAGGGTAAAGGCGCAGGCTTCGCCGTGGGGCATACCGTACAAATTGGTCAGCGGGAAGGAGCAGGCGTGGGAGCCGGTGGTGCGGGGGTGACTAAAGGCCACGCCGGCCACAATAGACGCCTCCGCCATCTTCTCCCGTGCCTCCAGGTCGTTGCCGTCCCGGTAGGCCTTTTCCAGCCAGTCAAACACCAGTCGCGCCGCATGCACGGAGCAGGCAGCACATACCGGCTGGTGGTTCACGCTCCAGTAACTCTCCACCGCGTGGCACAGCACATCCAGTCCGGTGGAGGCGGTCACCTGGGGCGGCACCGTTAAGGTCAACTCCGGGTCTACCACAGCAATCTTGGGGTACATGGCCGGGTGGTTCATGGGCTTTTTCACCCCGGCTTCCACATTGGTCAGCACGCTGATATTGGTCACCTCAGAGGCTGTACCGGCGGTGGTAGCAAAGGCGATCATGGGAATGGCCTCCTCTGCCGTCACCGGCTTGTCGCCGTTATGGTACGGTTCAATATTGTCCGTCCCCCGGGCAATGGCGCAGGCCGCCTTGCAACAGTCCATGGGCGAGCCGCCGCCCAGCGCTACCGCAAAATCCGCCTCAACCCGCCGCATTTCTGCCGCGCAGGCGTTCACATTCTCCGTAGTGGGATTGGGACGAATATCGCTGAATACGGACACTAAAGCGCCGTCCGCCGCCTGCAAAAAGGCATCTGCGGTGCCATTTCGCAAGAAGCTCTTGCCGCACACCAGCACGCCACGCGTGCCGCCGATCTTCTCTATATACGACTTGATTTCATGCCGGGTGCCGCTGCCGAAAACCAGCTCCACCGGCAGGTGAAAATTCCAGTTCATACGAACATCTCCTTTGCGGTCTATTTTACCACCCCGACGGGACTTTGGCAACAAAAACGGCAGAAATTTCACACTCTGTTCGGATTTCCTATTTACATTTGTCATAAATCGTGGTATAATGCGCACATCGGCAAAGGAATTTAGCGTGGTAAATCGCTACCTTGCTACTACGCAAAATTGCGTCCTTTGCAAAATCATTAGAGGTTATAAGGAGAAAATCGTATGCGCAAGATGAAAAAAGTGCTTTCTCTGGTGCTGAGCCTGGTACTGGTGTGCGGCATTGTGGCCGGCTTCGCCGCCTGCTCCGGCAACAAAGAGAACAACAAAAAGGAAGACACCACCGCCCAGTCCGATCTGGCCAAGATCCAGGCTGCCGGTGTGCTGAAAGTGGGCATCACCGAGTACGAGCCCATGAACTACAAGGACAAGAACGGCGAGTGGACCGGCTTTGACACCGAGTTTGCCCAGGCGCTGGGCGAGAAGCTGGGCGTGAAGGTTCAGTTCGTAGAGATTAACTGGAACAACAAGTATAACGAGCTGTCCTCCGGTGCAGTGGACTGCCTGTGGAATGGTATGACCATTACCGACGAGGGCAAAAAGGCCGCCAGCATTACCAACGCCTATGCAGAGAACGCGCAGGTGGTCGTAATGAAGCAGTCCGAAGTGGGCAAATACAAGACCACCGATGATTTGAAGAACTTGAAGTCCATTGCCATAGAGGGCGGTTCCGCCGGTGAAAAGGCTGCCCAGGCCGCCGGTCTCACCAACACCGTGGTATCCGACAGCCAGGCAATGGCTCTGACCGAGGTGACCTCCGGCTCTGCAGACGCCTGCATCATTGATCTGACCATGGCCAACGCCATGACCGGCGAGGGCACCGGCAACAAGAACCTGACTTACAGCATCAAGCTGGAGGCTGAGGAGTACGGCATTGCTTTCCGCAAAGGCTCCGACATGGCCGCCAAGACCAATGAGCTGATGGCCGGTTTGATGAAGGACGGCACCCTGGACAAGCTGGCCAAGAAGTACCAGATCGTACTCATCAAGGACGCAGACAACAAATAAATTACAACATACACGAGAGGAAATATCATGTTCTGGCAAGTTACACAGCAACTGCTGGAGGGCTTTGAGTCCACCTTAAAGCTCTTTTGCATCACGCTGGTTGCCGCTCTGCCCTTGGGGCTGATCATCAGCTTTGGCTCCATGAGCAAGTTCCGTCCCTTAAAGTGGCTGTGCAAAACACTCATCTGGATCATCAGAGGTACGCCCCTGGTGCTCCAGATGATTATTGTTTATTACGGCCCGGGACTGGTAGGCAACTGGGCGCAAAATTTAGAAAATCCAAACGCTTTTATCACCTGGCTGGCCGGGTGGACGGTGTTTGACCGCTTTGTGGCGGTATCCGTGGCGTTTATCATCAACTACGCCTGCTATTTTTCTGAGATCTTTCGCGGCGGCATCGAGGCCATTCCCAAAGGTCAGTACGAGGCCGGTCAGGTGTTGGGCATGACCCGCAACCAGATCTTCCGTAAAGTTGTCTTTATGCAGGTGGTCAAGCGGATCATTCCGCCTATGAGCAACGAAATTATCACTCTGGTGAAGGACACTTCCCTGGCCCGCGTCATCTCCGTTTACGAGATTATTTGGGCAGGCGAAAAGTTTATGAAGCTGGACGGCCTGCTGTGGCCGCTGTTCTACACCGGCGTGTTCTACCTGATCTTCTGCGGCATTCTCACGGTGCTCTTTAACCGGCTGGAGAAGAAGCTGGACTACTACAAGGGGTGATGGTATGGCATTTTTAGAAGTTAAGAATTTGCAAAAGCGCTTTGGCAATACCGAGGTGCTCAAAGGCATTGACTTTTCGCTGGAAAAGGGCGATGTGCTGGTGATCATCGGCTCTTCCGGTAGCGGCAAGACCACCTTGCTGCGGTGCCTGAACTTTTTGGAGACCCCCAGCGGCGGCTCCATCGCCGTGGACGGACAAACGCTGCTGGACGCAAACGACGCCGCCACCCTGTCCGATAAAGAGATTCGCAAAAACCGCCTGCACTTTGGCCTGGTATTCCAGCAGTTCAACCTGTTTCCCCAGTACAAGGTGATGGACAACCTGACCCTGGCACCAAAGTTGGCGCTGCACGAGCAGGTGAAAGCCGCCAAAAAAGCTGGTCAAAATGCCAAAGCCTTTAAGCAGGCGCAAGAACAGGCACTGGAGCAGAACGCCAAGAGCCTGCTGGAGCGGGTGGGTCTGGCAGACAAAGCCGACGCCTATCCCTGCCAGCTTAGCGGCGGGCAGCAGCAGCGGGTTGCCATTGCCCGGGCGCTGGCCATGTCGCCGGATATTCTGTGCTTTGACGAGCCCACTTCCGCCCTGGATCCGGAGCTGACCGGCGAGGTGCTGAATGTAATCCGCAGCCTAAAAACCGGCAACAGCACCATGATCGTGGTGACCCATGAGATGGAATTTGCCCGCCATGTGGCGGACCAGGTGCTCTTTATGGCAGACGGCGTGATTGCCGAAAGCGGCACCCCGGAAGATCTGTTCAATCATCCCAAAAGCCCGGCGTTGCAAGCCTTTCTCAGCAAGGCACAGAACAAATGAGCCTGCGTTATCCAAAGCTGCTACGCCAGCTGCGTACTGAGGCGCATAAAAGTCAGGCCGAATTGGCAGAGGTGCTGGGCACCTCCCAGACCATGTACGCCCGCTATGAGCGTGGCGCCAATGCCCTGCCTCTGCGCCACTTGCTGACCCTGTGCGAGTATTACGATGTGTCCGCCGATTACCTGCTGGGACGCACCGCCCACCGGCAAAATCCCAATTTGTTATAATATGGCATACAGAAAGCACCGCATTTTGCAATGCGGTGCCTTTTTGTTTGTAATACGGAAAAACCGGTAGGGGCGAATCGAATCCGCCCGCCGTGTAATCCCTCAGTCACTTTGTGACAGCACCTACGGTGTACAAAGGAGACAAAACAAAGAACCGGCACCCTTTACACAAGGGTGCCGGTTTGCTGTGTTCATGCAATATATTATGCTCTGGGCAGGATTGCCTCACGCTCCGGGCCATTAGATACCATGGTAATCTTATGGCCGATCTCCTGCTCGATGAAGGCCACATAGTCCTTGGCCTCCTGGGGCAGGTCCTCAAAATTCTGGATCCCGCGAATGTTGCAGTGCCAACCCTTTAAGTTCTTCAGCACCGGCTTGCAGTCCTTGAGGATATGGGTGACCGGGAAGTCCTTAATGACCTTGCCGTCGACCTCATAGCCCACGCAAACAGGAATCTCTTCCAAATAAGACAGGCAGTCCAGCGCAGTCATCACCACCTGGGTGGCGCCCTGGCACTCTACGCCGTAGCGGGTAGCCACACAGTCAAACCAGCCCACGCGGCGAGGTCTGCCGGTGGTAGCGCCGAACTCGCCCTTGTCGCCGCCGTGGACCCGCAGTTCCTGGGCCTTGTCCTCATCCAAGATCTCAGACACAAATTCCCCGGCGCCAACGGCGGAGGAATAGGCCTTGGTGACCACCACAATATCCTCGATCTTGTGAGGCGGCAGCCCGGCGCCGACGGCACCGTAACCGGCCAAAGTGGAGGAGGAGGTAACCATGGGATAAATGCCGAAATCCGGGTCCTTCAAAGTGCCCAGCTGGCCCTCCAGCAAAATATTTTTACCCTCTTGCACCGCCTTTTGCAGGTAGGCGTGGGTGTCGCACACATAGGGAGCGATCTTGTCTCTATACTCCATGCAGGTGGCAAACAGATCGTCCACACGCAACAGCGGTTTGTGATACACATGCTCCAGCACTAAGTTCTTTAAGGTGCAGATATTTTCCAGCTTGGCACGCAGCTCTTCCTCGTCAAACAGCTCGTTCACCTGAATACCGATCTTGGAGAACTTGTCGCTAAAGAACGGGGCAATGCCGCTCTTGGTGGAGCCAAAGGCGTTCTTGCCCAGGCGCTCCTCCTCATAAGTATCCAGCAAAATGTGATAGGGCATGAGAATCTGGCAGCGCTCGCTGACCAACAGGTGCGGGTTCAGCCCGGCAGCCTTTACATCCTCCAGCTCCGTGATAAACTTGTTAATATCCAGCGCCACGCCGTTGCCGATGATGCAGGTGGTGTGGTCGTAGCACACGCCGGAAGGCATCAGGTGGAATGCAAAGCGCCCATGCTCGTTAATGATGGTGTGTCCCGCATTTGCGCCGCCCTGAAAGCGAATCACAATATCGCTCTTGGCAGCAAACATATCCGTGATCTTGCCTTTACCCTCGTCGCCCCAGTTGGCGCCAACGATCGCTCTAATCATAGTAGTGTACCTCTTTCACTCCAAAGTGCCCCCGCAGGGGCCATACAAATGTATTATACTAAATTCCATAAAGAAAAGCAACGAAACCCTGCAAAAAGGTTTGTTTTTTGCAGGGAATTCTTTTCGTTTACAGCAGTTTGCGGCCCATAATGACGCCCATCACAGAGGCCATCATCAACCGCGGGTCCAGCCGCTGGAGTCGCCCAGGCAGTGCAGGCCCTCTACGCTGGTGTTAAAGTCCGTGTCCATCTTAATCCGGTTGGAATAGAACTTCAATTCCGGGGAATACAGCAGCGTTTCATAAGAGGCAAAGCCCGGCACCACATGTCCATAGCCTGGATAAAGTTGATAATATTGGTCATGGCCCGGTAAGGCATGGCGGCGGTAATGTCGCCGGCCACAGCGTCCGGCAAAGTGGGGCGCACATTGGACTGGGCCAGCTCCTTTTCCCAGGTACGCTTGCCGTCCAGAATATCACCAAAGCGCTGCACCAAAATGTGACCCGCTGCCAGCATATTGGTCAGCTCGCCCACCTTTTGCGCATAGGCAATGGGCTGGTTAAAGGGATAGCTGAAATTGTGAGAGCACAGGATCGCCAAGTTGGTATTGTCCGACTTCAATTCCTTATAGGAATGGCCGTTGACCACCGCCAGGTCGTTGTCGTAATTCTCCTGGGCCACAAAGCCGCCCGGGTTCTGGCAGAAAGTGCGCACCTTGTTCTTAAAGGGCTTTGGATAGCCAATGAGCTTGCTTTCGTACAGGGCCTCGTTGACCTTTTCCATCACCTCATTGCGGCACTCCACGCGCACACCGATGTCTACGGTGCCCGGCTGGTGGGCAATGTTGTGCTCGGCACAGATCTTCTCCAGCCACTCGGCGCCGCGACGGCCGGTGGCCACAATGGTATGATCCGCCCGGATCTCTCGCTGGGTGCCGTTTTCCGTCAGGATCACACCCTCGCACTTGGTGCCGGAGAGGATAATATTGTTGCACTCCACGCCAAAGATGATCTCCACCCCATTCTCCAGCAAATACTGCTCCATGGCGTAGTAGATCTCTCTTGCCTTTTCCGTGCCCAGGTGGCGAATGGGGCAATCCACCAGCTTCAGCCCGGCCTGAATGGCCCGCTTGCGAATGGCCTTCACCTCATCCGTATTCTCCAGACCCTCGATGTGGGTATCTGCACCGAACTCCAGGTAGATCTTGTCCGTATAATCAATGGTATCCTGCGCCAGGTCCGCACCGATCAGAGAGGGCAAATCGCCGCCTACCTCATAGCTCAAGGACAGCTTGCCGTCCGAGAAGGCGCCCGCACCGGAAAAGCCGGTGGTAATGTGGCAGTAGGGCTGGCAGTTCATGCACTTCTTGGTTTTGGTCTTAGGGCAGGCACGGTTCTCAATGGCCTTGCCTTTCTCAATAATCAAGATCTTCTTTTTGCTGCCATGGCGCAGCATCTCAATGGCGGTAAAGATCCCGGCAGGGCCGGCGCCTACGATGACTACATCATACTTCATCTGTTTTTGCACCTCATTTATCTCACTTGCCGACAGGCATAAAAAGAACCGTCCTCCATTCCGTTGGACTGAGGAATGTGACGGCAGTTTGCGTTGTAACTATACCATACTTACCGTCTTTTGTCAATGAGTTGAAATGGCGTATAAAATATGCTATATTAGATAAAATAGATATTCTGTTATAAGGAGCAAAAAAGTTGAAGGAATACAATGTTCTCCAGTACGGTGCCGTCGGCGACGGCGCCACCAACGACGCCTTTGCCATTCAGCACGCCATTGACGACTGCGCCAAAAACGGCGGCGGCCGGGTGGTGCTGCAAAGCGGCTATGTGTTTTACAGCGACTCCATTCGCCTGCGATCCAATGTGGACCTGCATATTCAAAAAGGCGCTCGGCTGAAAGCCACCGGCAATATTGACGGCTATATCCGCCCCAACAAACTCATCAACGACCCCAAAACGGCGTTGATCGGCAACCCGGTCACCGGCAAGCCCAGCTTTGTCTTTCTCTACGGCTATGAGGCAGACGGCTGCACCATCAGCGGGGAGGGCACCATTGACGCCAACGGCCACGCCTTTGTGCAGCGCAAGGACCAATACTATGTGACCGGCGACTTCTACCCCCGCCCTACGGTGATCTATGTGGAAAAGTCCAACCATATCACCTTTAAGGACATTACCATTGTGGACGCACCGTTCTGGACCCTGCACCCGGCCGGTTGCGACGATGTGCTTATTGACCGTATTCGCATTCTCAATGATCTGGATGTGGCCAACAGCGACGGCATTGACCCGGACCACTGCTCCAATGTGCGCATTTTGGGCTGCCATGTGGAGTGCGCCGACGACTGCATTTGCCTTAAGGCCAGCAAGGGCAACGCCGAGTACGGCCCCTGCGAAAATATCATCATTGACGGCTGCACCCTGGTATCTACCTCCGCTGCCATTAAGATTGGCACCGAGGGAGTAGGCGATTTTCGCAATGTGCTGGTACAAAACTGCGTGATCTCCCGCAGCAACCGGGGACTGTCCATTCAAATTCGGGACGGCGGCTCGGTAGAGAATGTAAGCTATTCCAATATTATCATAGAGACCCGGCGCTTTTGCCCGGACTGGTGGGGCACGGCTGAGCCCATCACCATCACCGCCTTTGACCGGGACCAGAATACCCGCTGCGGTAAGGTAAAGAACATTCGCTTCTTTAACATTACCGCCAAGGGCGAGAACGGCGTGCTCCTTCACGGCACAGCGGAGAACCCCATTGAAGATGTGCGCTTTGAGAACTGCCGCATTACCCTAACCAAAACCAGCAAGTGGCCCTGCGGGCTGTATGACCTGCGCCCCTGCTTGGACTACGGGGTGGAAAAGTACCAAAACGCCGCCTTCTTCCTGCGCCACGCCAAGGACATTACCATTGAAAAAACCAAGACCGACTGGGGCAACCTGTGCCCGGATTACAGCTGCGCGGTAGACGCCGCCTATGTGGACAATCTGGAGTTGATACGCCTAACCGGCCATGCCGCCGACCCGGCAGAGGACGACCTAAAGCTGCGCCATGTGCGGCTGGTAAAATAAAGGAGTAAAAGTATGGTACAAATTCAAGGCTACAAGGTGAACAAGCTGCACATGGAAAACACCGTAGCAAACGGCACCGAATTGCAGCTGCAAAACCAGGTAAAATACAATGTAAACTACATGGACGATGTGCACAAGTGCGTGGGGATCCTGTCCTTTCGTATTACCGACGGGAATATGAACCCCTTTGAGGTGCAGATTGACATGGTGGCGGAGTTCACCTACGACGAAGGGGATGACAAGGCGGACATTCACACCCAGTCTTTTGACCAGATCTATCCCTTCCTGCGCCAGATTGTCAGCCAAATGGCCGGCCACTGCGGCGTGCCCGGGCTGATGATCCCCATTATGCGGCTGAACAAAGACACAGTGACCGTTGGCGGCCCGGACCAGTCGCCCCTGAACTGATATGGACAGACTGTGTGAGAACTGCTGGTACTTTGTGTGCGACGGCGAGGGCGAGGACGCCGAAGAGGGCTTCTGCGACCTGATGCTGGACGAGGACGAGTACGCCCGCATGCTGGAGAGTGACACCTCCGCCGGGTGCAAATACTTCCGTCCCGATGTAGGCGAGTACGGCATTGTAAGGAAGCAAAACTGATATGGCCGAGTATTTTGACCTGCTGTCCCCCACCGGAGAACCCCTGGGGATCACCAAAGAGCGAAACGCCGTCCACCGGGACGGGGACTGGCACCCCAGCGTGCATATCTTTGTGATACAGGGTGACCGGGTACTGCTTCAACGACGAAAGTGGGACAAAGAGTCTTTTCCCGGCAAGCTGGATCTGGCCTGCACCGGCCATGTGGACGCCGGCGAGGACTACCTGACCGCCGCCCGGCGAGAACTGCAAGAGGAACTGAACCTGGCCGCCGGTGCCGATGACCTGCGCTACCTGTTTACCCAAAAGTTAGAGGTGGATGCAGACTTTGGTCACGGCCGCTTTGTCAGTAACGAGCACTGCCGGGTGTATCTGCTGCATCCCGCTGTTCCCTTGACCACTCTGCGCTACCAGGCGGAGGAGATCGACGAACTGGTATGGGTAGACCGGCATACGGACATTACCGGTGCGGATTATTGCCTGCTCCCCGCGGAGTGGCACAAGGCCATGGGTCTGATTTTCGGGGAGTGATGAGAGTATAACGCACCCTACAATTGTACCAAAAGGAACCCGTAGGGGCGGCAAATTGCCGCCCGCGGGCGGATAATATCCGCCCCTACGAATAAATAAGCACCCCAAAAACACAATAACCCCCGGGCACACAAGTCGCCGCTTGTG